>Ga0078972_1000852_pt2 | contig 95167 bp, 93 predicted proteins | sample YelNatPaOPGAMG01_FD_67568 | JGI IMG/M metagenome (GOLD analysis project Ga0078972, IMG submission 67568) | Hot spring thermophilic microbial communities from Obsidian Pool, Yellowstone National Park, USA - OP-RAMG-01 (SPADES assembly) (version 2) | ecosystem: Environmental > Aquatic > Thermal... | reverse complement strand
AGCTGATTTCATAGCATCCCTCAACATCAGGAACAGGGCTGCTGTCAGCCAGCCCATTGTGACGGAGGCTATTTTCGATCATTCGATCCCTCCAGTTGCAAGCTCCGAAGCTTTAGCTAGGAGTAGCTGACGCCAATACCGGAATGGAGAGAGACGTCCCTAGAATTATAAAAAATTGATATTCCTCTAGAAAATGATGCGTATTGAACAATTCGGAACACACCAGGGAAAGATAATTATGTGCCCTGATATAAAGCAGAGACGATAGAAAGCTGTACCTATGAGGGAGATCATGGTCAAGAAATTAATAAAATATCCCGGCTCGAAACTCGTAATAATCCCTGATATCAGGAGAATCTTCCTGGAATCCGGGCAGGAGTACTTCGTAGACGTCTTCGGTGGATCAGGCTCCGTTTCACTTAACATAGCGGGGAAGGTTGTTTACAACGACATTAATGATGAATTGTGCAACTTGTTTCGGGTCATAAGAAGCAGACCGGATGAATTCCTCAGGATGGCGGCAAGATGGACAGTGTCAAAGGAAAAATTCTACACGTATGGCAAATCTATCGAAGAAAAAGGGAAGGATGGTGAGAATGGAGTTTCCCTTGCATTCCGCACATTTTACATTTTCAACACACGCTTCGGGGGGATGGGAGAAACATATTCAACCACGAGGGAAAAATCTGCATATTCCTCAGTTCTAAAGATACTTAACAATTTCGATTTCATCAGAGATGCCGTGAGCAAATGGCAAATTGAAAACATGGACTTCAGGGAACTGATCAGGAAGCTTGATTCCAGCAGGTCGTTTTTCTACCTCGACCCCCCTTATCCTGGAAAGAACTGGTACAGATACAACTTCCGCGAATCTGATTTCACTGACATGAGAGATCTGCTCAAGGATGTGAGGGGGAAATACCTGATGAATTTCAATGCTGAGGATCAACTCCCCCATGAGATATTCGGAGAGGCATCGCTGGTTAAAGGGTATCCAAACAGGAACGGGAAGTACAGCAAATCAGCCCCCAGATTCCGCTACGTTTCATTCTATGCAAATTTTGAGATCTCCTGATTTCCTGGGCAAATGTCCCTGGAACTTTGGTTCTTTCTGCTCGGAAATGATCCTCCCCCCTTTTTGTAAATTCCATTTCCCCTTGAACGGTGAATACCAAAACTTCAAAAAGATAATTATTGAACCCTGCATAACCTATGCATGAAGGTCCAGGTTGTTGGGTTCGGGGGGCTTGGAAGGAATCTTCTGAGACTGATAAATGAAAAAAATGGCATGATAGTGAATTCATTTGGGGAGAAGATAGATGTTGTATCGGTGAGCGACAGGAGCGGGACTGTTGTAACAGACGGGATGCCGCTCACAAGGATAATCCAGGCCAAGGAATCAGAGGGACTGAAGGCACTGGATTCATTTGAGAAGATGAGTGCACTCAGTGCTATCAGGGACGTGGAGGCTGACGTGGTAGTTGAACTCACAAACAGCACTTCAGATGGGCATCCGGGGATAGACCACATAATGAGGGCATTCGAGGAGGGGAAGAATGCGGTGACAGCAAATAAGAGCACACTGATTGTTGAACCGAACATAATGAAGGTGGCGAGGGAGATGCGTATGGACCTAAGGTACGAAGCGACAGTATGCGGCGGCATCCCTGTTTTCAACCTGATGGACTATTCCATAAGGCCCTCAAGGATAAGGGGAGTTGACGGAATATTCAATGCCACAAGTTCATTCGTGATATCAAAGATGGAGGAGGGAAACAGCCTGGAAGAGGCAATAGCAGATGCAACCAGGATCGGACTTGCAGAGAAGGAGCCAAGGGATGATCTTGAGGGAATAGATTCCGCCAGGAAGGGGACAATACTTCACAGGAGGGTATTCGGCTCAGATTTCAGCATCAAGGATGCGGATATATCTTCATCCGTGAAAGAAATGGCACCTGGACGGAGGCAGGTGACTGTCGTCGGAGACAGGGGAGTGAAAGTGGAGTACAGTGCAATAAAGAAGGGAGACATTTTCGGCAATGTCAGGGGAGCATCGATGATCATACGCTTCGACACTGACACATTTGACCATATCACCCTATTCACTGACCATGATGGGCCTCTCGAATCTGCTGCAGGTGTGCTGAACGACATACTGCTGATGATGAGGGATAGATGAGCAGGGCTTATACTGCATTTGTTGCCGTTCTTGCAGTACTGTGGCTGGTGATGGTCGCAATCGACATCCTCTTCCTCTTCTACCTGTACAGGCCGAATTTTCTCAATTTTATGCATATCCAGTTTCCCCTGTTCGTAATAATCCCCCTCCCGCAGTTGATCACATACCTTCCGGGGACATTCACCGCCATTTGGCTTGGATTCGTAATAGCTGCTGTCGCCGCATTCTTCATCCTGATCCTCTACCGTGGAATAGGGAAATTCGAGAATTCTGCACTGTACAGGATGGGGGAGTTCTTCGCCCTGAATTATTTCCTATCAGTGATATATTTCCTCTTGATTGACTATGCCGGCTACCCTGTCATAACACCCATTGGTTCATCCACCCCATTCTTCGAGAATCTCTTCCTGCTGACAAATGCAGGCCTGTATGAGGAGCTGATATCAAGGGTGGCTTACATTGGCATCCCCCTTTTTCTCTACTACAGGTACAGCATGAACGGACAGAGGGACCCTTCCAGGCCGTCAAAGTTACCGTGGTACAGAATCGTATGGGGTGGCGGTTACAGGTTCGGGAAGCCTGAGATCACAGTCCTCGTTGCTTCTTCCCTGATATTTGGCTTTGCCCACGTGACATCCTGGGACCTTTCAAAGGTACCGCAGGCTGTCCTCGGCGGGGTGCTCCTTGGGGTCCTTTACCTCAGGTTTGGATTATATGCTGATGTCCTCTTCCATTTCTCAGTTGACGCATCGTCAGTACTTCTCCCCCAGGGATATGGAAATCCGCTTGCTACCCCGGTAACCACCTCATTTTTCAGTTTTGCCATACTGATTTTCCTGATGGCAGGGGCGGTGGTCATGGTTTCATACATCATCCAAGCAAGGAACAGGATGGTGAGGAAAAGCAGCGGGTACCAGGGAATGCGGAACAGATCTCTGCCTCCCGCATGTCCTAAATGTGGATCCAGTGATATCAGCAGATTCTACGATGATTTTTACAGGTGCGATAGCTGCGGCAATATTTTCAAGAAGGATCAGTAATTCGCCATCTCATTGACCCTGATTATTTCCCTCATTACGGAGGTGGCGTAACTGCCGGGCTGCAGGGCAAACTCAACATAGCAGTCCCCGCACTGCATTTCCCTCGGTCTCAGGAACAGGTCTCTCCTCTCCCCCCTCGATTTCATTCCAAAAGGAAGCTTGAAATCAAGGGTGTTCAATCCCTCCTCCCTGATCACCTCCTCCTCTATCCTTCCCATCTCCCCCCTTGCCTTTTCCACATCATATCCGACAACAAGTCCTGTGGGTGATCCTTTCCCACTGTTGAACATGCCTGAAAATGTATCAACATTCATGCTGTTCACTTTCACTGCTTCGCTCCCTGTATTGAATATGTCTCCGATGATGACACCCTTGCTGACTGACAGCCTTCTGCTGAGTATTTTGTTGAAAAGGTATCCCTGATAGGCATGGATGAACATGGTAACGAGATTGTCAGGAAGCACCTTTATTGCACCAACGTAGTCCTCCTTTTCCCTCAGCAGGTATTCCATCACATCCCTCTCTAGGTCCAGTGACTTGGGGAACCTGTCGATGAATAGTGATGGATCTGGATTATCGTAGAATTCCTTCCTTATTTCAGCGAACCTGTCCATTCCTGGAAAACCCACGAATATCCTGACTGCCTCCCTGAAATTTCCCCTGACAATCTCTCTTCCCACAAGGTGAGTCACCGGTCTCATGGGGCCGAACCTCTGTGGACCGTAGTAGTTGGGCACTATCCCCGCAATCCTCACTTTTTCACAGTTCCCTGCAAATATTAGGGAATCGCATTCCCTCACTCTTATCCTGAACCTGTTCTCGAGATGTGTGCCCATTCCGAGCGGATGATCAAGGTAGAAGTGTTCCAGTATTTCAACGTCCTCCAGGTTGAATTCCCTGAATTTTACTCCAGGGATGCTGAAATATTGAACCTTCACCGCCCTCCTGTCCTTTGTCCCTGAAAAGTAGACCCTCTTTGGTGACACGTGATTGCTCCTGGCTATGAAGCGCACCAGCCTGTTATTCTCCCAGTTCCTGGCCCTGACCTTCAGTACTAGCACCTCCCCGTTCTCCATCGGTTTGAGATCTGCAAACCTCTCCTCCACCTGGAAATCATCAGGGCTTCCCCTCAGTTTGCCGCCGGGGGTATCGAGGTCGTGGTAGAAGGCTGTGACACCTATTTCGGAGAAGTCAACCATGATTCTTGCCTATGCGCTATATTAATTAACCTTTTTTGCTTAACCTAAGAGATGTGGGAAGGACTGAAGGGGTCAAGGAGGAAAAATGGAGTCATGGGAACAGCAATATCTGTTGTGGTTGCAGCAATACTCCTCTACCTTTCATTCTACATAGCTTTCCTTTACCTCATCATCCCGATAGTCATTCTCATAATATTCCACTACACCAAGCTCTGGAGGTTCACCGACAGGTCATTCTACGGGTTCATCGCAATAGTTCTGGCATTCATCATTGCAATGGGAGGTATATCATCCAATATTGAGTCATCCCCCCACCAGTCAACGTCCGTCCAGACGATCTCCAACACAACCTACGACATCCATTTCAGCTATTCACAGGTTGCAGGCTATTACTCCGTGTCGCTTACGATGCCTTCAGTCAACGTTTCTCCAGCAGCGAAGATCTCCCTCCTGGACCTGTTCACAAACCAGACCCTGGTCACATATCCCGCAAGCCTTGTCAGGGAAGGGAACAATTTCACCGTCTCACAGAATATAAGCAGACTGTCCGAAAGGGCGTATGTTGTACTTTTCAATTTCAGCACATTCAAGAACAACAGCACCTCCAGCGCAATTGTCCCGCACTCTGTGGAGTTTCTCGGACCTGTTCTCCTCCCCCTCACAACTGTTACATTGCTCTTTTCTGAGAGGCTATTCGTCAGTTACTTCATCATAACATTCCTCTTCTACCTTGCATTTGCGTTCTTTGCCAGGGCGATAACTGTATCAAGGCAGAGAAGATCGAAGAGGGAAGAAGAAATTAAGGGACAGGAAATAAAGGAAGAAAAGAAGGAAGACAAGCAGAATTAGTTGCCTGCGAGTCCCAGTTCCTGAATTTTGTTAAGGACCTGCTGAGCGTGATCCTTCGGAGTCACTGAGTTGAATATATGGGATATCTTCCCTTCCCTGTCTATTATGAACGTCACCCTCCTGGCTGTTTTTCCTCCGAGAACGTTGTATTTCTTAGATATTTCAGTTGATTTATCAGCGGCCAGAATGAATGGAAGTTCATACTTCTGCCTGAACTTCTCGTGAGAGGTATCGGAGTCAGTACTTACTCCTATCACCTCTATGCCCCTTGATTTGAAGCTCTCAAAATTGTCCCTGAAATTGCATGCTTCCGTGGTGCAACCGGGCGTGAAATCCTTGGGATAGAAATAGAGAACCACTACCTTTCCCCTAAGGTCTGACATCTTTCCCCTTTTTGCATTGCCTGCTGGCAGTTCAAAATCTGGTGCCAGATCTCCAACTTTCAACTCATTTGGCATGATTGTACCATGCACCCGGATTGAAAAAATTTTCCTATTACCCGCAGCTAAATCTGTCCCTACTGAATTCCTCCGTCAACAGGAATGGATGCACCGGTCGTTGCTCCAAATGTTCCGTCCCTTATCAAGGCTATGACAACATTGGCAACGTGCTCTGGAAGAACCTCCATATGCAGCAGGTTCCCCTTCCTGTACTCGTCAACTGTGATCCCCTTTGCCTTTGCCCTGTCCTCAAGGACTCCCCCCTCCCATATTTTGGATTCCCTGAAAATCTTGTCAGGGTTCACGACATTGCTTCTAATGCCATAACTTCCGCCTTCTACTGCCACGTACCTGGAGAGCTGTGACGCGAATGCTTTTGAAGTTCCGTATGCAGTCATCCCCTTCCCGGGATTTGTCACGTTCTTTGTGATGTTGAATATTATGTTCCCTCCGATCCCCTGTTTCTTCATTATCTTGAACGCCTCCTTTGTCACGTTGAACGATCCTATTGAATTCACTTCTATGTGTTTCCTGAGCTCATTGAGGGAGAGTTCATCAAGGGGAGAGGGTTTGAGATACCCTGCATTGTTGAATACCACGTCTATTCCCCCAAACATTTCCACCACTTCCCTGAATGCATTCCTCACTTCCTCTTCATTAGTTATGTCAAATTTCATTCCAAACTTCATTCCGTTCTTGTCCGTCATAAACACTATTGAGGGATCGATATCCGCACCGATGGCAAGTATCCCTTCATCTGCGAATCGTGAGAATGTGACCTTCCCGATACCGCTTGCGGCTCCGGTGACCAAGCCTATATACCCCTGAAGCTCCGGTTTCCTGAATTTCTTCAGCTTTGCCTCTTCCAGCGACCAGTATTCCATCTCAAATGCCTGTTTTTCAGTTATGAATCTGTTCCTTCCGACGGATTTGGCTGCAATGGAGACCCTGAATGAATGCCTGACCTGATCGCCGATGATCCTGGATTCCTTGTAGGACGGGGAAGATGTTACTACGCCGTATCCCTTTACAACAATAACGCTCGGATATGGATCATGCATTGGATAAGATGTTCCGATGTACCTCTGGAACTTGTCCCTGTAGTCTGCCACATACTTCTCCACCCCTTCCCTTGCCTCACTGAGAGAGCGGAGATAGAGGTAATTCATTTTTGTCCTTATGAGCATGTCAGGGGTTGCAGGGCCGAGAGATGAGAATTCTTCCGCTTCAGGGAGAAGGGAGTAACCGACCATCTCCGGGGAATTGTCCCAGTAAAGTATCTTGCGATTCCCCCTGCTCAAAAGTCCCCTGAGGACAGGGAGGAAATCGATGAACTCGTCTCTCTTCCCCTCTTCTATCTCCCTCCTCTGAATGCCTTTCCACTTCTCTGCAATAAAATTCTTCGCTGCCGAAACAATATTGATGTGCCTGTCATAGCTTTCATCCGCTGTTTCTCCCCATGTAACAAGGCCATGGTGCCTGAGGATTACCCCTTCGTATCCTGAGATGTCAATCGAAGAAACAAAGTCCATGAAATACCTAGCAAGCTCAAATCCAGGTGCCACATAAGGCAGCACAAGAACCTTTCCCCCGAATATTTCAGCTATTTTCCCATCGTCCAGGTCCGTGTTGGTAAGGGAAAGAATGCTGTCAGCGTGGGAGTGGTCGACGAACTTTGCCTTTATGAATGCGTGGAGGAACGTTTCGACGGAAGGAAATGGCTGGTCCGGATCAAGCATGCATGTCCTTAGATAAGAAGTCATTTCAATGTCGCTCATCCTCTCTATTGCCTTAGCCTCGAGGAGCGGTACCATGTCCAGTATTGTGAATCCATTCTCATCAATGGATGCAAGGTCAGAACCTGAACCCTTTACAAGAAGCGCCTCCCTGTTCCTTTGCAGGGTATCCCTGACAGTAAGCTTCACTGAAGTGTTTCCCCCTCCATGAAGCACGAGTTCCTCGTCCTTCCCCAACAGCCTGGATGTCCTGACTCTTTCACCGAGGAGGACCCTCGCATCCTTACTCAATACTACAGTCACGATACCCTATGGCGACATCTTAAAATATATTTATGCACTGATTCACTTTCTTTGCTACCTCAGATTATCTGCGAGATAATGCAGTTTAATTATAGGGTAAATATATATCTCTCAAATTAATTGATTTAAGGGGAAGGGAGATAATGAATGGAATGATGGAACAGATCCACAGGAGGGAGATACCAGCCGCGTTATTTTCCGGATTCGCCGCACTCCTCCTCTTTGACCTTTTCCTTAAGGAATCCCTGGGAATAAGATCCATCTTTTCCATGATCGTGCTTTCAATCGCCGTGTTCGCTGGAACTTTATTTGTGTATGGAATACTATCATTGAAGGGGAGCGATTGATCTTCCTTCCCCCTCTTCTTTAGCATAAGGTATGCGAAAACATAAATCAGAATTGAAAATTCAGATGCATGGATGAATTCTCCAACAGGGACAGGGATGTTTTCCTGATAAACTGCGCTAAAATGATAGACAGAGGGGCACTGATGTCCAGGTACAGCAGGACCAGGGAACTTGACATCCGCAACCTGTGGGACAAGGAATTCGCAATCGATAGGGAGAGAGGGGAGAAGTTCTACGAGAGAGTGTTCCTTGACTACGGGGATGAGTCTGTGGCGGAACTTGTGACCGCGCAGGTTGGAATACAGAATGTGAGCAATGTTCTTTCAAAGATAATAGAGGAGGGGAGGATAGGCCTGTCTTACCTTGAAAAGAGTTCAAGGTATGTCCCATACAGGGACAAGAAGGATGGAAAATACCTCTACCTTTCCCCCGAAAAGGCAGGGATACCTGAGAGATTCTGGAGAGAATATGATGAATTCAACGAAATGATATTCAATCTGTACGGAAAGATCTTTACTGCTGTGCAGTCCCGCCTCAGGGAAATTTACCCCCTGGAGAATACCAGTTTCTCAATCCAGGGGAAGGGGAATGTGATGTATGCTGACGCGGATGCACCTGAAGACGCCCTTAAAAAAGCTTACGAGAGCGCTATAAGGAGTCGTGCCCTGGACGAGACCAGGTTCATTCTCCCTGCCTCCACGCTGACGAACATAGGGATAAGCGGGAACGCACGCGCATTTTCGCACCTCCTGGAGAGGCTTAAGGCGAATGGTTCCAGGGAGGCTGAGTACCTGTACGGCGCTCTACTCGGAGAGCTGAGGATAGTTTTCCCCCGACTTATAGAGAACGTTGAGAGTGCCCATGGCAGGGAGAATATCGATTACATGAGAAATGTCAGGACATTGATTCCCGTCGTTCCGGGGACGTCACATGACAGGAATGGGCCTGCTGTGAGTCTCATCAGTTCAGGAAGTGAGGAGGATGCACTGAATTCAGTCATATCATCGCACATTTTCGAGGGTACACAGGGGTACTACCAGGACATATATCAATCAGTTTCAAAACTGGATACCATGGGGAAGAGGGATATAATTTCAAGAATCTCCTCACTGAGGCATAACAGGAGAAACAAGCTTTCAAGAAGCTTCGAACACGTGCATTACACCTTTGAAATAAACACTAATTTTGGGGCATTCAGGGACATGCAGAGACACAGGGCACTGACATTGCAGAGGAAGGCGCTCAGCACGGACTTCGGATATGATGTCCCACCCATAATTTCCGGGATGGAGGAGATAAAGAGGGAATTCGATGATGCGGCAAGGGAGTCTGCAAGGCTGTATTCGGCCATAAAGGAAAGGGACCCCATAAGTGCCCAGTACGTAGTTCTCTTTGCCCACCGGTATCCCTCCCTGATAACTGTCAACCTCAGGGAACTGGTTTATTTCGTGGAGCTCAGGTCAACACCGCAGGCGCATTTTGATCTCAGGAGGATCAGCAGGGAGATGGCCGGACTTGTGATGAACAAACATCCTGGGTTTTCTCCCCTCTTCAAATTCCTGAATACGGAGGAAGAGGGACTTGGAAGGCTCAATGCAGAACTGAGAAAAGAAATGAAACAGCGGAACCTGTGAACGGAAGAATTTAATCTTATGCCGCATTTTGAACACATGAGCGGCATAACTCCCGATAATTTCTACGATCTCAGATTCATTGGAAACCTGAACAGCGTTGGTGGAAAGATATATTTTGAGGTGTTCAGACCTTTAAAAGAGGGGAACAGGTATGAATCCGGTATATACAGGCTTGATGGCAACAGGGTGGTAAGATACACAGCGGGAAATGCGGACAGGGACATGGCAGCTGACAGCACAGGAGAATATGCAGTATTTGTTTCCAAGGGAGAAAAGAAGTCAACAATCTTTCTGAAGAGCATCAGGAGGGGGGAGGAGAGAGAAATACTGGAGACGGATATGAGCATAAAGAACATCCAGTGGGCAAGGGATTCGAAGGGCATATACATACTGACAAAAAAGAAGGCAGAATCAGATGATTTCAGGGTTATCGAAGATTACCCCATATACCTCAATGGGGAGGGATTTCTTCCATCAATCAACACTGAACTGATCTACCTTGACACAAGGGGAAGGAGCAGGAGCGTGCTCAAAGGGGACTTCCAGATCATCGATTTTGCAGTCAATCCGGTGAAGGATGAACTTGCGGTGGTGGTCAGGCCCCAGAATTACGGAATCTATAACACTGAAATGGGTACACTTGATCTTTCGTCCGGAAAATTTTCCATCATGAATCTGGATAAGGGGAATTACGAGGAACCCGGATTCTTTGAAGACGGGACTCTATTCTTTCTCCTGAACAGACACGAGAGAAGCCTTTTCCAGAGTCACAAGCTTGCTGTATGGAATGGGAAGGAGGCAATCATTCTTGGCGGTGAGATTGACATTTCACTTGAAAATTCAGTGAATTCAGATTCAAGGATGGGGAAAAACAAGGCAATGCGCGTGAAAGGGGATAATCTCTACCACATTGCCACAGTCCAGGGGAGGGCCGGGATATACAGGATCAGGAAGGATGGGCTGAATGGATGGGAAAGAATTGTGGGTGGTAACTTTTCGGTAGATTCATTCGACTTCGTGGGGGAGGAAATTTACTTCGTAGGGCAGAGCTCAAATTCCGCACAGGAAATTTTCAGGTTCAACGGGAATCATGAGAGGGTCACCTGGCTCAACAGGAGGATAGAGAAGTTCAACATTCGGAAACCGGAAAATTTCACATTCAGGGCTTCAGACGGAGCGGACATAGAGGGGTGGATACTGAGGGGAAGCGGAAAGGGGGCCGTACTGGAGATTCATGGGGGGCCAAGGAGTTCATACGGGGAGTCATTCATCTTTGAATTCCATCTTTTAAATTCCATGGGTTTCACCGTCATTTTCGCGAACCCAAGGGGAAGCGACAGTTACGGGGACGATTTCGCACTTTCAATCAAGGGAAAGTACGGGGAAAGGGATTTTAAGGACATCATGGAACTCGTGAAATTCGTGTCAGAGAAATACAGGGTTGACGAAAAGAGGATAGGAGTGATAGGTGGAAGCTACGGCGGATTCATGGTCAACTGGATAATCGGACATACAGATATTTTCAGGGCTGCTGTCACTGACAGGTCAATAAGCGATCAGGTATCATTTTATTTTTCGAGCGATATCGGTCCGGAATTCAACGGCGATCAGATAGGAGGAAACCCATTCGAAAACCTGGATCATTTCTGGGAGAAATCTCCGCTGAAGCATGTCAGGAATTGCAGAACCCCGCTCCTTATAGTCCATTCGGACGAGGATTTCAGGTGCCCCATCTGGCAGGCATATGAGCTCTACACCCAGCTGAAACTCCAGGGGTCGAAGGTGAGGATGATTTCATTCAGGGGGGAGAATCATGATCTATCGAGGGAGGGAAAGCCGGGGAACAGGGTCAAAAGGCTGGAAGAAATATCAGGCTGGTTTGTTGAAAATCTGACAAAAGAAAACTGATCCTGCCTGCAGGAGTACTACAGATCAGATTGTTGTGGGAATGCGTTCGTCCTTTATCTCGTAGTATGTAGTTGAGTACGGACCCTTCTCGTAGTTCGTCAGCCTCTGCGGTACCCTTTCTATCTTTCCAATATCCTTCAGGTAGAGCAGTATTCCCATGCTTGCCCTTCCGGAATCTGCAACACCGCTTATTATGTCCTTCCTCTTGTTGGTTATGTCCCCCCCAGCAAACAATCCGGGATAGCTTGTCATGTTGTACTGGTTGACTATTAAATCCCCCGAGGGAGTCATCTTGAGCTTGTCCATTATTTCCTGCGGTATGAATGAGAAATCCCCTTTCTGCCCGGTGGCCTCTATGATTGTGTCCACATCCACGTAGTATTCCTTGTCCTTTATCGGGACAGGTTCCCTCCTCCCCTTCCCGGTGTTCACCATCTGGTTCTTCCAGAATTTTATCCCCTTGACTTTGCCATTTTCCCCAACATATTCAAATGGTGATATCTCCCAGTCAAATTCCAGTTTCTCCTCCTCTGCCTCCTCAAGCTCCTCCTCAGCGTTGCTTGATGGGTAGCCCGGCCTGTCTTCTGCAGACCTCCTGTAAAGCACCATGACCCTCTTTGCACCAAGCCTCAGGGATATCCTGGCTGCATCGAATGCGGTGAAACCACCACCAATTATGGCAACATTCTGTCCAACATCTATCTTCTTTCCGTAATTCACCTGCCCCAGGAAGTCGAGTGCATGATAGATTCCACTGAATTCCTCCCCCTTAATCTTTGTCCTTGTTGGCTTCCAGTTCCCTATCGCCAAATAAACCGCATCGTACTCCTTCATTAACGCCCCGAAATCAACGTCCTTCCCGACCTTCTTGTTGTAGAATATCCTGGCGCCGTAGGAAAGGATGTGGGAAACCTCCTTGCTGATGGCATCCCTGGATAACCTGAAATCTGGTATACCGTGGACCATCATCCCCCCTGCCTTGTCCGTTCCTTCATAGACGTCAACGTTTATGCCGTTAATGGAGAGATAGAAAGCGGCTGTCATGCCGGCTGGTCCTGCGCCGATGATTGCAACCCTTGGATGCCCTCCCAGGTCATTCTTCTTGACCTTCAGGACCCCGGCGTAATCACCTGAATTCTCAGCTATAAATTTCTTTATGTGCCTCGTCGCGATAGGCCCCTTGTTGTCATCGAGGACACAATAATCCTCGCATGGGTGCGGGCAGACATTGCCGCATACCTGCACGAAAGGAAGCTTCTCGAAATTTATTTTCAGTCCGGTCTCGATGTCTCCATTTGCCATTGCAATCTGGTACCCTGGAATGTCTATCCTGGCGGGGCATCCCTGAACACAGAGACCACACCCCAGACACCTTGAGCTTTCGGCTATAACTTCATCCAGCGTGTACGGGACCAGAGTTGGAGCATCAAGGGTCCTGACCCTCTGTTCTGGGTCATAATGCTTGATCGGAACCCTTGAATAATTCACAAACTTCAAATAGATCCACCTATCCCCAAATTTCAACCTGTTTAATAAGAATTATCTCTCACTGAAAGCTATTTTCAGATGCATTTGTTCCTGAATGACATGATAGAAATCATTCATCTGTCATGTTTTCTATGCTGTTTTTAGCCCTCCAGAAATTTGGATCTATCTCCAGTGACTTCCTGTACATTCTGAGTGCTATCTTCCTCTTTCCAGTGCTTTCGTATATCTGCCCCTTCACGAAATAAACATCTGCTTTCTTTGGTTTCAGATTCTCTACAACGTGAAGATCCTTCATGGCCATTTCAGGATAGCCCAGCATGGCAAATGTGATTGCCCTGTTGAAATACGAATCGCCGTCTATCCTCCTCGTATATTTCCTCATTATCTGTATTGCCTTTGAATAGAGGTCTATAGCCTCTGCATATTTTGCATCCTCAACAAGACCGTTGGCAATCTCGTAGTATCTTCTGGATATACCCCTAGCCTCTTCCTTTCTCCCTGCCTTCCCCTTTTTGTCATTCCTTTCCATTGTCAATTTTTCCAGACTCTTTTCCAGTTCGAGTTCAGTCCTGTCCCTTTCTTCCATCCTCTCGAGCATTTCAAGATCCAGCGACCTGACAATGTTTGAGAAATCTTCATCTTTCATTGCCTATCTATGTTAAACTCTATATTAAAATATTTTGTATCAGGCTGATCACAAAGAAAAACATTCCCGGATCAATGGAATGGTGAAGTGCCCTGCGGGAAGGTCCCGGATCTTCCCTACCTCCTCTCCATGACAATGAAGTAGTTCCACCCGATTTTTGAATCCTTCGATGGTCTCAGGTCTATCCTTCCCTCGTTCCTGAATCCAAGCACCACCCTTCCCTCCTTTTCCTGGATATCGTAGAATTCTCCTGCCATTTTCCCCTTCATCGCTTCATCTACCCTGTATTCCCTGATCCTGTATCCATCCTCTCCGCTTAGAAGTTCGTAGAAGAGCTTGCTGACGCCAGGAGCGATCACTGCATTTGAAACAAGGAGGGATGACATGCTTCCCTTGATGACCACTTCGCTTGCACCTGCCATCCTTGCATGTTCGCTATTCTCGCTCTTCAGCAGTTCCACGATGATATATGCTTCCCTGTTGATGTTCTTTATAATCATAGATGTCAGAATCGACTTTGCATCTACTGATGATGGATCAGAGAAAGATTTACCGGAGAGAATGACTACCTTGAAAGATTTTTCAATCCCTGCCTTTGCAAGATCTGCGGGTTCCATGGGGTTCCCCTTGATGAAGAAATAATTCCCTCCCGCTACCTTTGGATCTTCCTGGTCTATTATGGCCACTTCCAGTCCAGATGCATTCACCTCTCTAATTATGTCTGCAATCCTTTCATCAGAGTTGCAGATTATCACATGGTCTTTCATCTTCAATTTCACCTCTCCAAATCTCTTAGCCAGTTGCATGTCTACGATATTTGCTGCGAATGATGCCGTGAAAAAACCGAGACTTCCGATTCCAAATATCATGACTATGATTGCGTTGACCCTCCCGAGAAAACCTATCACGGGAGTGTCCCCATATCCGACTGTGGTCACGGTTTGCATTACCCACCAGAGGCTGTTGAACATGGAATGTATCCCAGATGACGGTATAGGATTTTCAATATAATATTCAGAAAATGTGCCGTAAACAACAACTATGAACGCAGCTATAGCTGCCCTGTAAATTGAACTCTTGAGTTTCGCCCTTAACCTCTTCAGGTAGATGGCAAATGACCACACGCTTTCAGGTTATAGTCAACGACGATTTATCCTTTTTTGGTTCATTTTCCTTTGCAATGAGAAGAGGAGCTTCCTTGAGGTGTGCACTGCGGTTTATAGGGAGAAAAGGGTGTAGAGTTTGTCGAGGTGATTCCTATCCTTTATCCTCTCCTTCAGGTCCCTTCTCAGACCTGTCCTGTCGTAATCAAATCTCTTGAGTTTGAATGATCCATCTTCGCTGTTGAAGAGAGCGTAAGAAGGCCTTGGATTCCCGTCCCTCGGCTGTCCTGCGGATCCAGGATTCACGATCAGGTTCCCGGTATAATTGATGAGGAACTGATAGTGTGTGTGACCAACGAGGTAATTTACCTTATCTTCACTGAAACCCATTGAATCTTTCAGCGATTCAGCTGAGATTTTCCAGGGGAAGAGGTAACCGTACAGGTGATCTGCTGGTGACCCGTGGTAGAGCTTAAACGTGCTGCCGTCTATCGTGACTTCCAGTTGGTCAGGGAGAGATCTGAGAAAACTGATCTCTTCCTTTCCTATATCCTTGAGCGTTATGTTTTCCCTGGTGAATACAGAGAGCTCATGATTCTCCTGGGAGCATAGACAGTCCACGTTGTATGCGGCGGCATAATCGTGGTTGCCGGATATTATATGCTTTGCCATCCCCCTGACCACGTCTATAGTCTCCCCGGGACTTGGTCCATAATCAACTATATCCCCCAGAAATATAGCTTCGTCGAATTTCTCCGCCTTAAGCAGTGCGTCAAGTGCATACTTGTTCGCATGTATATCGCTGAACACCAGGACGTTCATTGTATGGGGACCACCAATGGATATAAATTCATTGCTCAATGAAAGTAAGTAGTGTCAGAAACCCCTTTCCCCTTTTTCTCTGCAGCCAGGTCCAGGTTTGACAGTTCGGATATCCCCCGGCCGACGGCCTCTTCCCCGTAAACGAGGACGACCTCCATCCCCGGGATCACATCGCCTGAAACGCCCTTTATGCCCGGAATGAATATGGTGTCTCCGTTGAATATACCGTCAATTTCTATGACCCTCTTCCCCATTTTCATCAGCATCACTCCAAGGCCTTTCAGCATCTGGATGCCACTTGAAGTACTCTTGAGTATGGGAGTGCCATTGTAGAGAAGAATCCTCCTGTTCCCCTCTTTTCTCACAGATAGCATTTCAGGATCGAGATCGATGTCGTAGATGAATTTCAACTGATTCCTGAATTCTGCCCTTTCCTTCCTCCTTCCGTCCCCCTTTATTCCTTCCCTACCGATGATTTCGGCAATTTTTTCAGAATTCTGGTAATTAAGATTGCCTGTAATCCCATTTTTCTCTCCGAATACATCAAGCACTGAAGTTTCATTCCCGTTGAGTACATAGAACACATTCCTGTACTTCTTGTTCCTGAAGTATTCCTCTGCCATGCCTGCCAGTACGTCCTTTTCCTCGTTGAACCAGTAGCCAGTGACAGGTATGTCATAATACCTTGCAGGGAAGAATGATTCCAGCTCCCTCGGTACAAGTCCCAGGGGACTTGTCACTATTACCTCCTGGATGCCTGGAAGGTTTCTTCCTATGAAAGAGTGGAGAATCCTGTGCGTCTTTGATCTTGAATATGGTTTTACCGCCGAACAAGGGATCAGGAGAAGGTTGTCTGCAGTCTGGTCCAGGGAGGCAACTCTCTTCCTGAAGTTTACTATTTCAGGTCTGTGCAGGCCTTCAATGCTTGATGCCATTATTTCCTTTGGACGGATGTCCATGTATCTTTCCATGAAAGAATAGTATTCCATGTCCGTGATCCTCAGAACTTCTTTTGAGAAGGGGGAGAAACTGTATGACTCAACAATCTCCCTGAATCTCCCGTTCTGAAGGGAGAGATTTATCACGTCCATCATCCTATTTTTCTCTGAATGATTCCTCGCTGCGCAGCCTTCTCCCTTTATTAAGCCGAATTCTGTTGCACACTTCCCCTCTCCAAGCAGTTCAATTGGGGAGGTATCAAGAATATCTATTCCCAAATAGAAGAGGACAGGGTAATCATAGGGGAGACCGAAGAAGGGAAGGTAGAGAAGCTTGTCTGGAAACTTTGACCTGATACCAATTATATCACCAACGAACGACCGGGCGTTAAGCTTGTTAACCCTGTTAATTACAACGATATTCCCGGCCTCATGAAACGCCTTATTCCTGTTTTCAATTTCCAGTTTCCTCACTGGAATGTCACCAATGTCCATCACCTGCGGTATTTGATAACCAAAGAATTCGCCGTATCTTCTGGCAAGATATCTCATTTTATCTTTTCCGTCCCTGCAAAATGAAATGACTATAAACATTTTCTTTTGTATTTATGTGGCAGTTCAAAGTTCCAGAATGCGGAAATTATCAATTCTCTCCTTAAAATGAGCCGAAATTGAGTGCTATCAATCCAAATTCATCATCGGTATGGATGAATCCTTGCCTGAGGTCAACGTTCGACAGCCTGTTTTTCACTTTTTTCACAAACAGAAGGAGCTGGTCTGAGTCCATCTCCTCCCCTATCTCCATAATCATGTATATTCTCTTTATCTTCTCCCTCGGAATCTTTCCCAGTTCATCGAAAAAGTCTCTTTCAACGATGCTGAGGTTAACGAATGGATAGGAAAGCACGATGACCCGGATAGGGCCGTATAAACCGGTCATCATCTTGATATCGTGGAGTGATATGCCCAGGGAAGTTGAATTTTCAACAACCTTTGCAATGCTACGTATCTTCCTCCATATGTAATTGTAATACTGAACGTTTATGTCAAGTATCCTCTGGTTCTTGGAATTTGTAAGAATGGCCTCTGAATCCAGGACATCAACCATGTCTATCTGGTCCTTTATCCTGTTGACCTTCTCCATTTCCTTCCTTCTGTCAGCTCCTATGGGTATTATTGGAAAGAAACCGACGAATATCCCCCTTGACCTGAAAAGTTTGAGAAGTGCAGGAATGAACGCCTCCTGAAACTTCCCGTCAATCTGTGAAACGATGAATAGCAGGGGGCTGGAAAAATTGTCGATGATCACCTTCTTGTCTGTATTTATTATTTTATCTATCCTCTGATAAATGCCACCGTCAAATTCCTTGAGCTGAAGGGCGTTGTCTACCGCATAGTTCTTCATGCTCTCAGGGTTGTAATCGAGGGCTGAGGTCATGGTATATCCATTGAAGAATGATGCTATGGCGACACCAAGCTGGCCCACACCCAAGACCCTTACGTTCTCCAGCTTCCTGTCAGTCATTTGTTACAGCTCTTTTCAGTTCCTCTTTCTCCAGTTCCCTTATCTTCTCCTTTATGTAATCTCTGACTGCCGTCCTTATAAAATCCTCACCATCCACCGCCATTCCATTCTTAACGATTTCATCTATATTCTCAACTTCGTTCCTGGGGAGTCTCAACGTCATTTTCTTTGACGGGCCAGTACTTGTCAATTCCTCTAGATGGGATTCTATTGCCTCTCTAATGAATTCTGATATATTCTTATATTTCCCTTCTTCGATGAGGCTGTCTATCTTCTTAACCGATTCAAGCGACAGCCTGACAGTGATACGTGATTGATCTGGTTCATCTGACATTTAACATCATCTCGTGGTAGAATGTCAGACATATATCATCTTTTTGATATTTATACTTTAAATTAATCGGCATTATAAAATTTAAATCGCTTAATAGTAATATTGCCTTTCAGCAAAGATATTAAGATCAGACCTCATTTAGAGGCGGATGATAAAAGGTCACGTGAATGAGAGACAGATCAAGAGGATGATGCAGCAGATGGGAATAAAGTCCAATGACATGGACGGCATTGTTCAGGTAGATTTCATATTCAAGGACAAGAAGATATCCGTGAAAGGCCCGCAGGTTACTGTCCTTGAAATACAGGGAACAAGAACGTACCAGGTCGTTGGGGGGGAGGAAACGAGTGAAAATGCGGTAACGTCACAGGGCAAGGAGTCCGACATAAATGAAGATGACCTGAACCTTGTCATGCAAAAAACTGGGGCTGACAGGGAAAAGGCAATCGATGCACTGAGGAAGAACGGCCACAAACCCGCTGAAGCGATAATTTACCTGATGACCAACAGATGACAGAAATAACGCCTGAATTCAAACGCAAAATCCTTGAATATATATCGGAGAGAGGGGATATACTCGAGGAGAAGAGGGAGGCAGTGTCCTCCATAAGTAGACGCCTTGAAAAAGTTAAGGATGATTACAGACTCAAATACGATATTTTCCTGGGTGGATCATTTGCCAAGGGCACGGATATAAAGGGCTCAGACATAGATATATTCCTCCTTTTTCCGGAGGAGTATGACCCTATGAAAATACTCAGAATACTCAGGAGAGAATTCCCTGAATCCACAGAGGAATACTCAGAGCATCCTTACGTCATAATAAAGGGGAAGAATTTTTCAATAGACATAGTTCCTGCCTACATGGCAAAGTCTCCAGGGAATCTCATGACTGCAGTTGACAGGACGCCGTTTCATGTGGAATTCGTGAAGAACAATTTCACATCCCAGATGAAGGACGAGGCGCGGATAATGAAGCAGTTTATGAAGGCAATAGGGGTCTATGGGGCAGAAGCATCCGTCCAGGGATTTTCCGGGTACGTCGCCGAATTGATAATCTATCATTATGGATCGTTTGAGGGGGCAATAGACAAGGCTGCGACATGGACAATCCCATTTTTCATGGATGACGGGGACGGGAAATTCAAGGGGGCAAACCTCGTGATAATAGATCCCGTGGATAACACGAGAAATGCATCGGCCAACGTTTCAAAGGAGAACCTGTCAACGTTCATACTTGCAGCGAAGCTGTTTCAGATGAGGCCATCAGAGGCATTCTTTTCATCCACAAGAGCGGACTGCAGGATGCCAGGCAATGCAATAGTGGTCGTAGTTCCGTGCAAGAAATGCAATGAGCAGACGGATGTCCCGAATCTCAGAAGGGTATCCTCCGTTTTGAAGAAGGAACTTGAGTCCGTAGGATTCAATGTAATTTACACATCAGTTTTCATGGACAGGGCAGGCTACATAGTGATCATTCCTGACGCGGAGAGGATGGGGGAAGCATCACTGCATATTGGCCCTCCTGTCACCAGTCCGAACGTAATTGATTTTCTTAAAAAGTGGGGGGAAGGGACAAGATTCGGTCCACCTTTCATGCTGGGTGACAGGGTTGCTGTTATGAGGGAGAGAGATCCAGTGGATGTCATGGGAGCCATTGCGGATACCCTCCCCAGAGTCAAATTTTCAAACAATTTCATTCCTGAAAAGATAATCATCGTTGAGGGAGGGGACATAGCGAAGTTACCAGAAAATATTACATCTCACTTCATTTACCCTTCCCTCGGGAAATGGGCCTCTCCCTCATATCGCGATTATGTTCAATGAAATTATCCAGAACCCGATGAACGTAAGCAGCGTTACGAAGAACACTATAAGATAATCCGTCTTTTTCTTAGTTTCATAATCGAACCTATATACCAGGTATATTCCTATGAAGAGCACAACCACGAGCAGTAGCCAGCCCACGAATGTCGCACCGGTAGGCATCAGACCGGACATGAAACCAAGGAATAGGGCGACGAAGAATGCTGCAAGCATGGCCTTCCCCCTGGTTGTGTCAGCCTTCACGTACTTTACCCTGTCGAATGTCTCCATTTCAATCATCCCTGTTGATCATCTTTTCCAGAGCCCCAATTGGATTCGAGGATTTAACTACACCTGAGGCAACGAGAATCCCGTTTGCACCCAGATCATCGCTTATCCTGACATCTGCTTCATTCTTAATTCCCGCACCGACGAGGAGCCTTATTTCTGTTCCTTTCAGCATCTGGACCGCTTCGCTGATTATGTCAGGTTTTGCCGTTGAAACTGAAATATTGCCACCGATAAGCTCGGGTGGTTCATAGGCAATATAGTCAGGGTGCAGTGGGATGATATTTTTCATCTCCTCCACGTCAGACGCACAGACAAGGGAGCGTAGCCCGTTTTTCCGCGCAGCCCTGACCTCACTGTCAATTCTGTCCAATGCCACCTTGTATTCTGAATGGTTTATCATCACCCCGGAGTAACCGTAGTTCTTCAGAAGGGGGATAGGTATGTGACCGGTGAATGGACCTGCTTCCATTGGTTCCGCATTCTGTATGAACTTCTCCATTTTCGACTGAATCATAGAATCAAGAGGGTTGAGGACTATTTTTATCCTGGAAAGATCGGTGAATCTTTCTTCAATCTTCCTTATCAGGGATTCCGCATTACGCCCGGTGGATTCAGGATAAGCCTTGAAATTGACGAAAATCTCCATCAATTCACCTGAGTTTTGCTACTTCTTCCTCCACTGCCTTGTAGTCGGGTTCCTTCCCTGGATTTTCACTCACCCACTTATAGGCGATCTTCCCTTCCTTATCTACCACGAACACGGATCTCTTGGCAACCCTCAGACCCTTTATTCCAGCAAAATTTTCATGAAGTCCACCGTACTTTGCGGTGACTTCCTTGTTGAAATCACTGAGCAGCGGGAAATTCAGGTTGTTCTGAGTCTTGAATGCCTGTTGGGAAAAAGGATGATCCACGCTTATTCCCACGACTGCTGCATTAAATTTGTTGAATCTTGCAAGTGAGTCCCTGAATGTGCAAAGCTCCGCCTGACATACGGAAGTGAACGCGCCAGGGAAAAATGCAAGTACCAACGGTTTTCCGCTGAATTCTTTTAGGCTCCTCATCTTAAGCTCAGTATCTGGTAATTCAAAATCCGGTGCTTTATCTCCTATGTTCATAACTTGAAATCTCTTTCTCTTATTTAATTATGTCAGGGGTGATTCTTTAGACCCAGACATGAAAATGGATCTCTTTCCATCTTACGCTCGATGAAAAATGAATGATTCTGCCAGTTCACTTCCCTTTCATTTCCTGCAATCTCTTCTTCCTGTCATTGTACCTCTGCTGCCCTTCAAGAAACAGTTTCTTGTCTTCATCCGTCTCTAACTTCAGTCCAGGGACTTCAACGGGTTTGTCATCCCTATCCACAGCGACCAGCGTCACAAGCGCACGTGCCGTAAAATTCACGTCTCCTGAGAAAAAGTCCTCCGAATATACTTCAACGCCGACCTCCATTGATGATTTCCCTACGAAATTGAGTCTCGCCTTTAGTAACACAAGATTTCCGATGTGCACGGGGTACAGGAAATCCATGTGTTCTATGCTGGCAGTTACCGCATTTCTTCTTGAATGCTTCGTCGCGACAATCCCCGCGATTTCATCTATCATCTTCAGTATCGTCCCTCCAAAGACATTTCCTGCAAGATTCGCGTCTGTAGGCATCATTACCCTTGAAATTGTTGATTCACTTTCCTTAGCTGATTTTTCTTCCATATATCCTGACTCAACAATTCAATAAATAGATTCTTATGATTTGATTCAAAATGGAACTCCACAATATCTATCCATTTTTCACTTACCCCTCTCTAAAGCTTCGGAGCTTGTTTCCGTTCCAAATCCACCCATAATATCTCCTGAACACTATTCCTCTCATCAGCTGGAATTTTGGATAGATCCAATTCATCAGTTCATGAATTATAGTTTTCCCTGCTCCCCACCACTCAAAACAATTCACTGGCTATCCACAGACAGTTTCTAAACTTAAATTTTAAATCTTCTCTCAAACCTTATCTCCTCCTTTTCAATTGCTTTTCTCTCCTCAATAATGGCCAAAAAGAAGGAATAGTTGACACTTAGCATTGACCATAGTCCTTTTCCCTATTCATCTCTCGAACATTCGCCTATTTCCCAATAAATGCTGCTGAATTCAAAAATTTAAATTTTCTATCGTTAAGGGATTAGAGATGTTGAGATACTCTTTCAAAACCTGCGGGCCTTTGTTCAGAATTTTTTCGTTCAATTGTTTCACAAGATTGTCTCTCATATTGAAATCTATTTTTTCCCCTCTCAACTTTGACAGTATAATTAAGCCTCCTATAGCTACGTGGAAACCGAAATATACGTTTATTGGATGACTAACCTTGTTCCTGATTCTCTCAACATAATTCCTTCCAGCCAGCATTGTCCCTCCAAGAATAGATATCCTGAATGGGGAATTAAACGTCTCCTTAAGTTTATTCAGTACCATGGATACGTATTCTGCTGATTCGTCGAGGACCTTATTTGGAAGCTGGTATCCCTCGGAGGCAAGCTTCGACACAATAGGCGCAAATGAGGCTATTTCCCTTTTGTCCTGCGTCCTGTCAATGTAAGCGATAGCTTCCCTGAATTCATTCCTGAAATGCTTCTCAATTTCCCTTACCAGTTCCCTTCCAGGGAAAAGTCCGTCATATTGCATCAAAGCTAAGTTCAAAGCTCTTCTGGCTATCCATGACGCTGAACCATCATCGCCAACAAACCAGTTCCACCCCCCAAGTCTCTTCATTTTCCCCCTCTTCCTGATAAATATTACACTTCCAGTCCCCCCTGCAAACACTATACCATCTTCTTCAATATTTGCAAGATAGTATGCCGGTCCTCCGTCATTCATTACTTGAAAATCATCTCGTCCGAATTTCTCCTTAATCGATTCTTCCCCCCTTTGAGTCATTTCCTTCGAATCACCGATTCCGGCTATGCCAAAGATGCCATTATCTATGGAGTCAATATTTTGATCTGACTCCCTGAGAGCACGGGAAACTGCCAAATTGATATTTCTAATACTTGAACCAAACCTCTTCGGTGTCAGGTTTGATGACCCTGAAAGCCCTATTCCTTTCAATTTGAGTGTATTTTCATCCATTACTATGGCAAGCGTCTTTGTTGCTCCTCCATCTACAGAAAGTAACACGCGAGATTATCCTGCATCCCTTAATAAAATTACGGATTCACGTGCAAGGCGTAAATCATTCAAGTGTCCGCACTGCGGGCACGTTGACCATGCTGATGCAAATGCGTCGTTCAATATTGCATTTCGTCCCTCTTGAGTGGAAGGCACTGGTCAATTGCACACAGAAAGGGATGTTTGCAGAAGGAGCACTGATACCGCTAAAAAGCCAATTCGAATGGAGTTGGAAAACCCATAATATCCGGAGCTTTAGCTAGGAAAGCGTCTCCAGGAGAACACCCTGGGTGGTATGACTACACGTTAAATATGATGCTAAGATGAAGGGATATTGACCGCCGAAGAGTCTTCCCCTTATAGATGGGTCATGGCAGGAATTGCTGGACTACTGATGACAACGAGCTTCATCTCACTCACGTCGTTTGGTATACTATCCGGAGTTATGGCTTCGTCATTTCATGTGAATTCAGAAGAGTTAACTGTACTAGGAGTTGACTCATTCTCGATCGGTCTATTTGCAGCGTTCTTTCTCGGACAGGGCGGTATTTTCAGTACGAGACTCAAAACAGGCGTACTGGTTGCCCAGGTGTTCCTGATACTACCACAATTTCTAATCCCATCCTTCTACGATGTTCTGCTTCTCGTCATTTTTAGATTTTTCCAAGGACTGATGATCATGATGCTTGCCCTCTTCTCCATTCAACTCGAGGGATGGTTTGCTTCAGATGAAAGGGCCAAATCGTTAGCATTCACACTGGGGGCAATCAGTCTTGGAAGCGCAGCAGGAGGCTTCCTAAGTGCAATCCTGAAATCATTCACCTGGCAGGAATCGTACTACATAACAGGAGCCATAATGCTGATTGGTGCAATTGTATACTTCATATTCGCAAAGGATGCTCCCTCACAGAAGAAAGAATTGATCAGGGAAGAGAGAAAGGGTCTTCAAAGTGCCTGGAAAAATCCTATCACCTGGATAATGGGCGCGGCACAGATTCCAATAAGCTGGACCCTTTTCAGCATTGGCGGCTACCTTTCAACTTATTCTCATTTTCTCGGCTATTCATCCGAACAATCCAGCAGCCTAATTATTGCATGGGGCGTATCAGGGTTTTTGGCTGCATTTGTTGGTGCAATCATGGGAGATCACCTATCGAAGAAGGAAGGAACCAACAGGGGAATACTGAGAGCAAGACTCAAGGTCATGACACTGGCTGACGTGATGATGGCAATTGGAATTATTCTGATGATTACGATTGGCCATGTGTCATTTTACGCTCTTATGTTGGCAGCAGTGATAAACGGTTTCCTGATGATGTTCCCTCCCAACTACTGGGCCCTTCCCGGGAATATTTTCCCGTTGGCCATGATTAGTTCTGGAGCATTTGGAATGGGACTGATCTCTAATTCCGCTGATGCTCTGGGTCCGTTGGTGACGTCGTCCATTATAAGGAACGTGGGGTGGCCTGGCGTCTTCCTTATAATGCTGGGATTGTCATTGTTTGGAATAATATTGAATATGCTGCTTGGCAGGTCAAGAATAAACATTTATGAGAACGAGCCTTCCTGACTTGCCCTGCTCGCTGAAGAATCCGATACTTCTTTCTCATTTCCCGGTAAAAAAATTTAGGTCTTCCTAAGGTAAATATATATTTATTTAGAGGTTGTCTTATACTGTTATGGACGAAAAGATCTGGCTTAAGAGCTATGATAAGGGTGTTCCGTCAGATATTGAGTGCACGGAATCAAAGCCATACGATTTCCTGGATTTTGCATCCAAAAATGTTCCAGACCGTAACGCTGCTATATTTTTCAATTTCAAACTGACATATTCTGACCTCAGAAAGAGGGCTGATGCATTTTCAGGATTTCTTTCCAGCCTTGGTGTGAAAGAGGGGGACAGAGTTGCCATAGATCTCCCGAACTGTCCTCAATACCTGATCGCATTTTTTGGAATAAACAAGATGGGCGGGATCGTTGTCCAGATTTCTCCAACCTATTTTGAAGTGGAAATAGATCACATTATCGGTGACTCCAATCCAAAGGTGCTGATAGTTTTTGATGATCTCATTCCCAGGCTGGAAGAGACAAGGAAAAAATTTCCGGAACTGATTATTGTTGCCACAAGGATAGAAGATTATCTCCGTTTTCCACTGAACTTCCTTTACAATCTTCAGAGAAGGGTGAAGAAGTCCCTTGTGCAAATTCCAGCAGGATTCAAGAGGTTTGATGATTACCTGAAATATCAGGGACAGGGGAAAGACGCCGGAAACAGGAATTCTGTGGCCGTACTGCAGTATACTGGTGGCACTACCGGCATACCAAAGGGAGCAATGCTGACTAACGGGAATTTAGTATGCAACACATCACAGTCAGTTTCAGTGATTCCGGGTCTTCAGTTCGGCAAAGATACTATGCTTTCAGTCATACCGTTCTTCCATGTTTTCGGCATGACCGTTGCGATGAATTTTCCGGTTAAAATAGGCGCAACAATTGTATTGCAGCCAAAACCAGATGTGGATGGGATGATGAAGCTCATCAAGAAATACAAACCAGTGTTCTTCCCGGGAGTTCCGACGCTGTACGTGAACATACTTGCGCACAGGGATATAGGGAAAATAGATATGAAATCAATCAAGTACTGCATCTCAGGCTCTGCCCCCCTGCCTGTGGAGATAATTGACAGGTGGCAGAAAGTCACAGGGGGACACCTTGTTGAGGGTTACGGCCTTTCGGAGGCTTCACCGGTAACACATCTCAACCCACTTTTCGGGAAAATAAAACCGGGATCAATAGGAGTTCCGGTGCCGTCCACCCTCGCCAAAATCGTTGACCTGGAAACAGGAACAAAGGATATGCCCATAAACTCTGAAGGAGAACTTGTGGTAAAGGGCCCACAGGTGATGAAAGGGTATTACAACAATGAGGAGGAAACAAGGGAGACCCTGAGGGATGGATGGCTATTTACCGGTGATATAGCCAAGGAAGACGAGGAGGGGTACTTTTACATAGTGGACAGGAAGAAGGACGTGATAATAGTGGGAGGATTCAATGTATATCCTAGGGAGGTGGAAGAGATCCTCTACCAGCATCCAAAGGTCAAGGAGGCAGCTGTGGTAGGCGTAAAGGAGGAAGTTCACGGTGAAGTTGTGAAGGCTTTTGTCGTTCTGAAGGACGGGGAGACTGCGACCGAGCAGGAAATCAAGGATTTCTTCCAGGGAAAAATTGCAAAGTTCAAGATACCGAGGTCAGTGGAATTCAGGAAGGAGCTCCCTAAGACGATGGTAGGAAAAATACTAAGGAGAGAATTGAAGGAAAGTTAGACGAATCCCGCCTTGGAACCGAACACAAATCCTGATAGCCTCTCCATGTCCTCCTCTTCGTTGCTGAAGAGTATGGACAGTGCCATGGAATCCCTGTAGAATTTCTCTATGCCAAAGTCCTCCAGATATCCATACCCTCCATGGATCTGCAGCGAAGTCTTTGCCATGTCCTTCGCAAATCTGAGTGCCTTCATCTTCAGGAACATTGCGCTCTTTAAATCGGGCGTGGAAGAAAGTATGTCCCTCATGAATTTCTTCAACATGTTCATTTCCGCCACCAGGGATGTCATCTCAAAAGTCAGCGGCTGGAAGTCTTTAAGGTAATGGCCGAATGCCATCCTGACCTTGGAATATTCTATTGCCTTCTCCGATGCTGCCTCCCCCATACCGATGGCTATGGCTGATACAGGAATAGCTATCTGGTCGTATTCCTTGAATAGATTTTCTTTCCCTTCCTTTGCTACCACTTCAAAATCATCAGAATCTACTTCTATGCTTGAGAATCCGATGCTCCTGAATCCGAGTTTCTTGTAATTCTTCCCTATCCTGAACCCTGATTTTATGAGAACAAGTTCCCCTGAGTCAACAGTTGTCAGTATGAAATTCGAATCACTTCCGACGACAAACTCCTTTGTGCCAGTCACTTTCCCGTTCTCCATCACAATTTTTCCTGTACTGGCTCTTACGGCCAGGATGTCGGAAAATGTGACCGTCCCCGATTTCATCCCTGAGGAAACAGCCTCAATAATTTCCCTGTTCTCCACCAGGCTGAGAAATGAGTTTGTAAGGAGTGTTTTAACCGCCACCGATGGGGAAGATTTCGCGAGAGTCTCAAGTATTATTGAGTATGCGCTCATATCTGTTCCCTTCTTTCCATCAGGCTGGACAGTCATTGATAAGAATCCCTGGTCTGACAGTGCCTTCATGAGCTGTTCGCTTATATTCTCATTTTCAAACCTCAAGGCGTTGCTGTCGATGTATTTGGTGTTGAAGTCCCTTACCGTATTTTCCAGTATTTCATATTCATCTTCCATTTCAATTCCCCCTCTGTTCCTTTAATATCATTCTGGTTATGATCAGCTTTTCTATCTCGCTTGCCCCCTCCCATATTTCAAGTATCTTGGCATCGCGATAGAATCTTTCCAGGTCAGAAGTGATCCCTGCCAGGGAAGTCATTTCAAGTGCTTTCTGCGTTGCATACACGGCAGTCTCTGCAGCGTAATACTTTGCCATGCTCGTTATCACGGGATTAGGATTGAACTTGAAGAGGAAGGATGCTGCCTTGTACGTAAGATTCCTCGCAGCTTCCAGCCTTGTTGCAATTTCCGCAATCGCCACCTGCAATTCCTCTATGATTTCACCGTCACCGTTCACCTTTCCCATCTCCCTGGAATAGTTTATGAGCCTGTCAAGAGCTCCCTGTGCTATGCCTAAACCCTGGGCAGCAACATAAATCCTGCTGATATTGAAAAATGTCATTATGTAGTAAAATCCTTTCCCCTCCTCCCCAACGAGGTTCTCCTTCGGGACCTTCACGTTGTCAAATATGAGCTCTGCAGTGTTGGTTGCCCTCACACCTAGCTTCCCGTGAAGCTTGTTGCTCTTGAACCCTGGAAGTTTGGACTCAACAACAAAGACGCTCAGTCCCCTGTGCTTCTTGTCTGGAGATGGTGGAGGAGAAGTCCTTGCAAGAACTAGGAAGTAATCGGATATCTGCCCGTTGCTTATGAACATCTTTCCTCCGTTGAGTATGAAATTATCACCATCTCTCCTTGCCTCTGTTTTTATGTTCGCTACGTCAGATCCTCCTCCAGCCTCTGTTACTCCCAGCCCCATCGTTGCCTTTCCCCCGAGCACCGGATTCATGTACTTCTCCTTCTGGTAGTCATTGCCGAAAAGCATGAATATTTCTGCACCGAATGCGGATATGGTCACAGAAATCCCAAGGCCAGGGTCCTTCCTGCAAAGTTCTTCTATTGTCACTAGAACTTTCCACGGACTTGAGAAATCTATTATCTTCTCCTTCCTTGATGCATTCACCAGGTCCCACGGGAATTCTTCCTTGGCGTCAGATTTTGCCGCTAGCTCTTCAGTGAAATAATTCTTCACGAATTCCTGCGCCTTCACCATGGCCTGTTTCGCATCCTCATCCAGTTCAAAATCCATGATTCACACCCTCTCCAGTATCATTGAATATCCCTGTCCCCCTCCGACACAGAGCGTTGCAATACCCCTTTCCTTCCCTTTCTCCCTCAGTATCCTGGAGAGCGTTCCCGCAAGCCTGGCACCGGATGCACCGAGTGGATGCCCTATCGCGATTGCGCCCCCCTTGACATTTACCTTTTCCCTCGGTATGTTCAGCTCCCTCATTGCGTTGAGAACGACGACGGCAAATGCCTCGTTTATTTCCCACAGGTCTATGTCCTCTGTTGTCAGGCCTGCCTTCTTCAATGCATTCCTGCTTGCCGGAACCGGTCCTTCACCCATTATTGACGGATCAACCGCAGCCCATCCAAACCCTCTTATTTTCGAGATGGGTTTCAGTCCGTATTCATCCACCTTCTTTCCGGACATGAGCATCACGAGCGAAGCACCTGCATTCAGTGGGGAGGAATTCCCGGCTGTGATTGTCCCACCTTCCTTGAAGGCGGGCGGAAGTTTCTTCATCTGTTCAAGGGTAGAGTCCTTCCTTATGCTCTGGTCCCTGTCAATTTTCCTCATCTCCCCATCCACCTCAACCTCAATGGGAAGTATCTCGTCCTTGAAGTAGCCTTCATCAAGTGCCTTAGATGCCAGTCTCTGGCTATCATATGCGAAAACATCCATTTCATCTCTCCCTATTCCTTTAAGCTGGGCGAGTTTTTCAGCTGTGAGACCCATGTAGAAACCTGTTTTCATGTCGTATTTCAGGTATTCAGGCCTCAGCAGGAGTTTGAGGTTTGGGCTGACCATCGGGTTATCTCCAAGAGGGACGTGGGTCATGTGTTCCATCCCCCCTGCAATGACGATGTCAGAGTTCCCTGTCATTATTTCCATAGCACCTATGGACATAGCATTCAGTGATGATGAGCAGGCCCTGTCAATCGCCATTGCCGGAACTTCCACTGGAAAACCTGCAAGGAAGATGGGTTGCCTTCCACCGTAAAGCCAGTTCTCCCCAACCTGGAGCGCAGATCCGATTATCACATCATTTATCTCCTTCGGTTTCACACCGGTAACATTCACCGAATCCTTCAGCAACTGTGCAAGTGCCTCATCCATCCTAATGTTATTGAACACATCTTTTGGCGGGTCGTTCGGTCTGGACCTAGAGAAAGCAGTTCTCTTGTAATACACTAAATAAACATCCTTGGTTCCATCGTTCATTTAAATCGATTTATTATTCAGTTCTGCTATTTAACAAATCTGGAACTTTTATGGTGCCTAACGAATCCCCCGCCAGATACAGTCCCAACCGCACTCGTTTTTCTATTCACCGCATGCATTTTCGCTGCCGACCAGGGAGACGGGACGATCAACTTCCTGTGATCACGACATCAAGAGTTCCAACAAAATTGTAATTAGGGAGATGGATCAGAAGCCCAATTGTAATGCTCTGCCCGGGGTTGAATGATATGGGTGCTGTATGCCCGGTCGTCACGATGCTGAATCCATTTGTCCCCGATGTTATGGAATCGATGTACTGGACGGTGGATGAGTGATTCTTCAGCACTATCGAATACTGGTAGATGCTTCCGCCATCAAGGGTCTTGTAGTTTGCGGTGAGAAACTGTGTCTGAGGTCCCAGCCACTTTTCAGAAGAGTTCTGATACAAAATTGTAAGTTCAACAGACAGTATATTCACCGTCTTGACGGAATAACTGTGAAAACCCGCGAATGCGGCCACTGCGATGATGATAGCTACCGTCGCAACTATCATTGTCATTCTCCTCTTCCTCCTGAAATCTTCAGTCACGGGCAGCACGACAGGTTCCATGGCCGTCATTGTCCTTTCTTGAATGGTGGAGACGTTAAAATGTTTATCGTCCCCGGGACAATTTTATCGCGGTTCAATTAGCATCTACCATTCCGAAAAATATTATATGAAACGAAGATACCAGAAGGAGTTCAAAATGGCCGGTATCATAACAAGTCAAACGCTGGCTTTCATCCCGGAGGTTGATCTGATAATACTTTACGCAACCTCGTTCCCGGTGGCGGTATTCGTCTTTTATTGGTGGTACCGGTCATACAGCAGGCTGGGAATTTCCGCCCGGGATATGCTGTCCTACCTCAGGGACAACTGGAAGATGATGATAGAGCAGCTCCTGAGCTATGGGGCATTCCATAGGAAGACTGTGAAGAACAGGTATGCGGGAATAATGCATCTGATGATCTTCTATGGAATTCTGATACTGTTCATTTCCACTTCATTGATTGCACTTTCCCACGACATCCTGAAACCCCTTTTCCATTTCGGCATCCTCGTCGGCTGGTTCTACCTGAATTTTGAAGTATGGACAAACATCGGAGGAATTATACTGATTGCAGGACTCCTGATGGCCCTCTACAGGAGACTGAGGAAAAAGGTGATGCTGGAATCTATGTTCGACGACTATCTCATAATATCTGGCTTGCTCCTCCTTGCGATTGAGGGATTTCTCCTGGGGGGACTGAAGCTGGCACTTCTGGGGAACAGCGTCACATACAACTCATACAGGTTCTTTGAATGGTACATTTCATCAGTGTTCACATCCTCAGGATTGACAGGGAATGCTGGAGTAACCCTGTACAGGTACCTCTGGATGACGCACATACTGACGGCCTTTGCCCTGGCTGCCTATCTTCCATTTTCCAAACTTTCCCACATAGCGCTTTCGTCGGTTGCCGTCTCCGTCAAGAAGATCAGGCCAAGGGGGAAACTGACAACCCCCTTCTCCCTTGCAGCTGCCCTTGAATCTGGAAACCTGGATTTCACAGTTGGAGCGAAAACTATATCAGACCTTTCCAAGCAGATGAAGATAGACGCACTTGCATGCACAAACTGCGGAAGGTGCGAGAGAGCATGCCCCGCAGTGATGTCAGGGTCCGACCTTGACCCGAGGGTGATCGTGCAGAATGTGAAAAGGGGGGTTTACGATGGCAAGGCTGAGATGAACCCCATGGTGCTCACTGAGAATGCAGCATGGGCATGCACTACGTGCCAGGCCTGTGTTGAGGAGTGCCCTGTGCTGATTGATCCTCACTCATTCGTCATTGAGTCAAGAAGAAACCTCGTGATGGAAAATAAGATCGGGAAGGAGGTTGGAACGTACTTCAATAATCTGACCAATACACAGAACCCGTACGGGAATCCACCTAGTGACAGGGATGTGCACTTGAAGATAGCACCGAAATACAAGGAGGGGATGGATGTGCTCTACTGGGTTGGGTGCATGGGAGCATTTGACCCCAGGGGAAAGCAGGTGGCAGAGAAGGTCATTGCTCTCCTCAACAAGGCGGGCGTCAACTACGGTATCCTGGGTTCAGAGGAGAAATGCACGGGCGAAACCGCGAGGAGGATGGGAGAAGAGGGAAGATTCCAGGAGCTGGTCATGGCCAATGTGGAAACATTCAACAAATACAAGGTCAAGAAGATAATAACTGCCTGCCCGCACTGCTACAACACATTCAAGAATGAATACCCGGAATTTGGTCTGAACGCAGAGGTGGAACACCATTCAGAATTCCTCACTGAGCTGATACAGGCAGGAAAATTGAAGGTAAAGAAGAACAGCGAGACCATAACACTTCACGATCCTTGCTATCTTGGCAGGATAAATGGCGAGTACGACAACACAAGATTCATAGTCAATGCAGCCGGGGACCTGAAGGAGATGGAAAAATCCGGTCCAAACAGCATGTGCTGTGGCGCCGGTGGGGGGAACTACTGGAACAAGGTAAAGAGCCAGGAGAACATAAGTCATATTAGGATGGAACAGGTACTGGAGACATCCGCTGACAAGCTTGCAGTCGCCTGCCCGTTCTGCATGGCCATGCTTGAGGATGCATCTAGGACCATGAACGTCGATGATAAAATAAAAGTGAAGGACATTGCAGAGCTTATCTTCGATAACCTGGAGAAATGATTTTAGAGAATTTCATGTCCAAAGTCTTTCATTTCTTCCTTCCCAACCCGGGCAATAAAAGTTCCATTGCAAATTCCAAAAAATATAAGGTAGAGTTGCCAATAGGGAAATGCAGGGGATTTCAGTGCCGTATAATATTATTGTTCTCATCAAACAAATTTTGGACATCGATCAGATGAAAACTGATCCATCGACGGGCGAACCGATAGTGCAGGGTGTTCCTTTCAGGATAGAAAATCTCAGCAAGAATGCAATAGAAGCTGCTGTTAGGATAAAGGAGAAATTTGGGGGGAAGGTGACAGGGATAATATTCGGTTCGGAACAGTCCACCGCGGCGGTGAAAGAGGCTTATGCCATGGGGGTTGACGATGGCTTTGTAATCAAGGGATATGCAGGGAAGAACCCATCAGTTACGGCCAGGGTACTTTCGGAGAAGATAAAAAGCCTGCCATATGATATGGTGATCCTGGGGAACCAGTCGGCAGACACCTATACCGGCCTACTGCCCGGAAAACTGTCAGCTATCCTTGGCGTCCCACTTCTGGGAAATGCGATCTCGATCGAACCAGGTGCAAATGAAGTAAAGGTAACCAGGGTAATGGAAGAGCAGAACGCAGTATTGAGCAGCAGACTGCCTGCATTGATTTCTGTTGCACAGGAAATAAATGAGCCCAGGCTTCCACCCGTGCTACAGATCATAAAGGCTGGAAAGAAACAGATAACTGTAGAGCAGACATCTGTCGCAGTGACGTCATCAGTGAAGATACTCTCCAACAAGGCACCGCGCAGCGACAGGAGGAGGGAAGTGTTCGAGGAAGTGGACAAGGGCATTCCAACTGTCGTCAAGGTCATAAAGGAGGCGATGAGATGAAGGCACTCGTTTTTTCGGACAATGGAGATCTTCTGTCCCAGGCCCTCTCATTCTTCAGAAGCAAACTTGAAGTTGATGCGGCAGTTTATATCGACAAACCTGAAAGCGTGGCGGAATACGGTGCGAAGACAATCATCCGTTTAAAAGGGGAGGGATTCTCGGACAACATTTCTGATGCACTTGTTGACATTATGAAGGAGGGAGGATACGATTACGCAGTCCTCTGTTCCACCGCTACCGGGAGAGAGGTGGCTGGAATCATTTCAGAGAAACTTGGTATGGATGTGTCAACCGAGATCTTTGATTTCAACTTCTCAGGTGATAAGGTTGTAACCAAGAGTTTCGGATTCGGGGGGAAAACTGTTCTGGAAGAGGAATCAGGAAGCAGGGTATTCACGGTGATTCCAGGTATAACTGATGCGTCGAAGGTTGAACAGAAATCAACAATTGTCGAGAGGGAGCTGAAAGGTTCATCGATCACGCTCGTACAGACAATCAACAAGCAGACAACATCTGTCAACCTCGAGAATGCTGGAATAATAGTTGCAGTTGGAAGGGGAATTGGAAAGAAGGAGGCTATAGACCAGATCATGCCGCTGGTGAAAGCAGTGAAGGGGGAACTGGCTGGTTCAAGACCGGTATGCCTGGACTACCAGTGGCTCAGCGAGGACAGGCAGGTCGGACTATCCGGAAAGAAGGTCAAGCCTAAACTGTACATAGCTCTTGGAATATCCGGACAGATCCAGCATATAGCAGGAATGAGGGGTTCAAAGACGGTAATTGCGATAAACAAGGATAAGAGTGCACCTATTTTCGAGGAAGCGGATTATGGCATTGTTGGAGACCTTTTCCAGATTGTCCCCAAGATCGTCAGTTCTCTGCAGTCCTGATGCTCATTTACCCTTGAAGTCAGGCTTCCTCTTCTGCATCATCGCAGATATGCCTTCTTTAAGGTCATCCGTGCCGTATACTATACCGGCTGCCATAGATTCCATCTCCAGACCTGAATCGTAGGACACGTCAGCTCCCCTGTTTATGAGCCTCTTTGCCATGGCTGCGGCTATGGGAGAAGAACCTGTGGATATGCTCTCTGCGAACTTTATCGCATCATCATCGATACTCCCCTTCGGGAATATTTCGGAAACTATCCCGAAATTTTTAGCCTCCTCCCCTGTTATTCTCTTTCCAGTGAGTATCAAGTAAAGCGCCCTAGAATTCCCTACTATCCTTGCAAGTCTCTGGCTTCCTGACCATGCAGGTATGAGACCGAGCGTGACCTCCGGGAAACCCATCTGACAGTCAGGTGTTGAAACCCTTATGTCGCATGAAAGTGCCAGTTCAAGCCCCCCACCCAGTACATATCCCTTCATCTCCGCTATCACCACTTTCGGAATCTCCTGCAGAAGCTTGAAGAGCCTCTCCCCCTTCCTTGAATATTCGACGAAGTCGAACATGCCCGGGATGAACTGTGAAAGTTCTGCCCCTGCTGAAAATGTTTCTCCCGCTCCGGTTATAATTATTGTCCTTACTTCCCTGTCATCCCAGAGCTCTTTGATGACCTGCTCCAGATCGTTCATGAAATCAGTGTTTATCAGGTTGTGCTTAGGCCTGTTCAGGAGTATTCTGGCGACATAATTCCCCCTCCTTTCCAGGATCAGGGTTGAATACTTCTTTTCCCCCTTCTGGGTTGTTTCCGTGACCTTGGCTTCCTCCTTCTTCGGAGCTTCCGGGAACGATTTCAGAGAGATGAGGTCCTTCATCTTCCCCGCCTTTATCGTTTCCGCAGGCTCAAATGTTTTAAGCCCGTACGATCTGCTCAGCTCCTCCAGCCTCTTCTTGACCTCCGCATTGGTCATGCTCTTGGCAACAGAAATTGGGCCGAAAGGCCTGTTCAGACCAAGCTTTATCCCTGTTTCAATTTCTTCCGGAAGGGCTACCCTTTCCTCTATTAGCTTTACCGCCTCGTTTATCTCTATTGCAAATATGTCAAGTATTGTCACCTTCTCCGATGGCTCCACCTTCGGGATTGCAGCCCTTCCAGAGGACCAATCGTAGAATCCCTTCCCCGTTTTCTTTCCGAGCCTTCCATCCTTTACCAGTGTCCTGAATGTCACACATTTATTGTATTCATCCGATAGCGTCTTGGCGTAATAGTCGAGGGAGTGCACAACCGTATCTATCCCCACGAAGTCCATGAGCTCGTAGGGTCCCATTGGAAGACCCTGAGTCTTTGCGTATGTGTCGAGCTCCTCAGGTTTCTCTATTCCCTTGTCCAGGACGGCACAGAAGAAGAGCATGTCAGGCGCGTTTATCCTGTTGACTATGAATCCTGGCGAATCCTTCAGTACCCTCACCGGTACCTTTCCTATGCTCTCTCCGATCTTCACCGCCTTCTCGAAATACTGGTCTCCGGTGGATTCAGCCTTGATTATCTCCACCAGCTTCATCCTGTTTGCAGGATTGAAGAAATGCATTCCCAGGACGCGCTCCTTGGTCGTTATGTCCCTTGATATTTCAGATATCTTGATGTTGGATGTGTTAGTTGCCAGTATTGCATCCCTCGGTGCCATCTTCTCGAGTGACTTGAAAATTTCCTGTTTCAGCTCAACTATCTCCGGGACTGCCTCGACCACAAGTTCCGCTTCCTTCACTGCATCCCCTATGGAACTGGTGAATCTTATCCTTGATCTTATTGCCCTATCTTCCCCCTGTTTTATTATCCCCTTCTCGACCATCTTTGCCAGGTTGTCTTCTATATATTTCCCTGCCTTCTCAAGCGCCTGTGGAACAGAGTCTTCAAGGTTCACTTCATTTCCGTACTGCGCGAATACAAGTGCAATCCCTCTTCCCATCTCCCCGGAACCGATGACGGCCACCTTCAATTCGCTCACTTCCTGGCCTTCATTATGTCAGATGAAAGTTTCTGGACTGAAAATATGTCCCCTGCTATCTTCAGTTTCCCCTGCATGAACGCCTGCACACCGTCCAGCTTTCCACTGAAAATATCTTCGAGAACCTGGTCAGAAGCAGTTATGGTCGCATTTGCGGGTTGCTTCTCCCCCAGTTCTACCCTCAGTTCATCTCCCCTGGCTTCCACATAGAAGGCACTTCCATTCAGTATATTGAACTGAAATGTCTTGTTGTATGCCAGAATCTGCTTCTTCAGATCCGGTTTGCTGTCAAGTAATTTAACCGCTTCCTTAAACAAATCAAATGAGGTCATGATTATTTTATGGACGCAGGGGTAAAATACTTTTCCTTATTTTTTTGGGACCTCATACTTTGAATCCTTCCTCTTTATGAAAGGAGTGGTACTAAGATGTTGCAGGAATTCAGATTTTATCCCTCTTCCCTATCTTTGAGGGCCACCAGTTGTATTTCTTCAGCAGGAGCATGAGCGCAGGTATAAGGAATAGCCAGGAGACAGTTGTATCGACAAGGACACCCACTGTGATGGAGAAACCGATCTGGCTGATTATTCCAATTGGACTGAATATCAGAGACCCGAATACTCCTGAGAGTATGAAACCGAGGACCAAAATGACACCTGCATTCTCAGTTATTGCCTCCGATATGGCATCCTCATCATTCTTCCCCGCCATCACTGCCTCTCTTGTCCTCGTGACAAGGAATATATCGTAGTCCAGTCCCACTCCGAAGAGGGTGACAATGACGAAAAGCGGACCGAAAACGATTATCGGCAGATTCAGAATGTAATGGAAAACAGCATATGAAATGGAAACTGCAAGCAGTGCCGATGTACCGACGTTGAAGAGCAGTCTGAGGGGGGTGAGGAATGAAGAGAGCTGGTAAGCCAGCACGAAGAATATGATTATTGCAAGAATTTCTACAAGCCTGTAAGTGGATGAGGACACAGTCTGTGAATTATCTACGAGCCCCTGTGCGGATCCTCCCACTAGGTATTCAGTTCCTTTTGGAACTGTCCTGGAGAGGAGAGTGTCGACCTTGCTGATTGCATCGATGCCTCCCTGGGAGAATGATACTCCCTTATCATACAGATCTATCAGCACAGTTTTACTGTTCTTTCCTATGAACGAAAGGCTCTGGTTCATCACTGTATCCTTTGAGAAATTGCTGCCACTCAAGTTCTGCAGGTTTACTTCCTTTCCAAAGGGAAAAGTTACTGTGTCTATCTGGGCAACATCTTTGTCCTTCATGAGGGTGGTGGACACATTGTTCAAAATGTTGATCTCCGTTGTGTTGAAATGCCCCTGGGAATACACCGGTGACTGGAATGTGAGCAGTATGAACCCTGGAGAGAGATAATCTCCTCCATAGGCAGATACCATCGCATAGTATCCAATCTTCCCTTCATTGTTTGGTATGAGGGAGAACAGATCGAATGAAGTCGGTGTCACTTCGTAAACTATCAGGGACGCAACGAATATGACAACAAGAGCAACAAGAAGGCCATTCCTGTGCTTCCTACTCGCCCTTGCGACTGCGCCAAAATTCACCCTGATCTTTCTCTCCTTGAACCTGTCCCTGAACATGTAGAGGAAGGAGGGCAGGAGAGTGACAGCAACGCCAAGAGATATCGATATTCCAAGGGCATTGACTACTCCCCCGTCCCCTATGAGTGGAATGTTGAAGAATGACAGAACAACGTAAGAAAGAATAACTGTAATGGCGGAGGTGAACACGGCATGACCTGCCCACTGTATCGTGTTCTGGAAGCGCCCCTCCCCCTTCTCCCTTGAGAACCTGTTCAGTATGTATACTGAATAGTCAGTGCTCAGACCCAGGATCAGTATTGCGCTCAGCGTTGTAACTATGAACGACAGTGATGATTTGAAAATGATGCCGTAGATTATGTATATCAACCCGAGGGTTATGATAAATGAAATCAGGAAGAACAGGAGGGGAACGAACGCTATGAATGGCGATCTGAAGTACACTCCAACGATCACGATTGAAATTATTATACCGACTATGAGGGAATAGATGAGACCGTTATATGCTGTCACCTCAAGCCCGTGCGAAATTTCGTCGGAGGAAGTGTAATAAACATTGACATTCTTGAATTCCGACTGAATATCGTATATGTACTGATTCACAATATTCAGCTCATTTCCGTTCAGGCTCGACTCGTTGAAGCTGAATATCACCATGAACCCGGAGAAATCGCTAGGTACCAGGAGATGGAAAAGTGATGAATTCAGGGCTATTCCTGATTCCTTGTAGTCCGGTCCCACTATTGATGATATGTTCCCCTTTGACTTCAATGACTCATTCACAAATTCAGGTGCATCGCTGAAATGGAAGTATGGATACCCCGCAAAATGATTTTCTAGGAAGTAGCTTGCGAAGTAGTGTGATGAATTTTCGCTACCGTTGGAAAGGAACATTTCGAGCATGAACTCAGGGGTCACTCCAACTGCAGATGAGAGTTTCGATATTGCACCAGCGGTAGCGTTAATGAAATATGATTTTACCGTGGTTGTATCATTTTCCAGTATGATGGAATAGAATTTCCCTGAAGATATGTTCAAGCCGGAGGACAGTTTTGCTATTGACGGAGCAATGGATGAACTGTTCATCTGGTTTTCAAGCAGAGATGAATTTACATCTGTGGAATTCACAAAATACTGCCTGATAAACTCGGATGGGGTCAGGTTGAAGAACTGGATGGTGAAATTTGATATGATAGGTACATCAAGAATCTGTCCTGCCACCTCATAGGAGATGACCGTGGAACTGTCATTAAGCGCGAAATAATGGAATGTCAGGTTGAACAGGGTCTGCTCTGTTGAGTTGCCGCTTGACGGATATGTAATGTTGTAGAGAAGCGAAAGCGTATCCCTATTGAATTCTGATGAATTCGAAATCGCACTTGGGCTGAATCCTTCCAGGACAGAATAGTAAAAATCCTTCTCGGCTGTGGAATTCACAGCGCTTGTGAAGTTGTCAAATGCTGAATTTACCGATTCCATCAACCTGGTGTTTATTGGCCCTGATGTGTATGTGCTGTTCCAGGAATTATAGAAGAGGCTGAAATATCCAAGCTCAGTGCTATTCCCCCCTAAGTTATTTGTATCGGTGAGGAAGGCAGTTTCAGCCTTGGAATTTATTGTGGAATTGCTTGTATAATTGCTGAGCGATGCATAGAGCATCTGGTAAACATTCACGTAACCAACAGGAATGCCATATATCAGGTCTGCAGCACCCTGTATCTCCCCCTCAACCCTCTGGAGAACGGGAGTTAAGCTGGAAACAGATGAATTGACTGAAATATATGTGGTCAGAAATTTTGAGTCTATTGTTTTCAGATTGGACGAAAATTTTACCAGGGAGAGAGTACCATTCATCACAACCTTGTATGAGGAGTTTATGCTGGATGATGCATTCCTCACGTTATCGTACATGATATAGGTGACGTTGCCTATAGAATTTACAACAGCAGTTGAGATCTCGTAAGGGGAGGTGACATTCCTTATCCCTGACCCTGTCAGGGCTGACCTGTATGTCTGGTTTATTGTATCCCAGATATTGTAGGAGGTATTGGAAAAGAATGATGAATTGAAATACAGGACGACTGCTGTCCCGTTGGATGAATTGTTTGAGGTCCCGTTGAACTGGGCATCGTACAGTTTCTGTGCCTTCTCCGACATTGTGTTGCTGCTGCTCCCTGTGAATTCAACATTGTAGTTTGTGACTGTCATTGACTTTGCTGCAAATGGAAGGAGGACTATTACTACGATCAACCAGATCGCTATGATGATTTTGTATCTTTTCTTAATGAAATTTCCAAGAGAGCCAAACTGCTTTTCCAGCATTCTATCGTAATCAGAAACGGCTATTTCAAATTTCTACAAGTTGCTTGTTGGCTGGCAATGGCATTTTTTATATCCCGATCTTTTCTCCCTCCATCCATGGAAATATTTGACAATCATGTCCACCTGAAACCTGAAACAATAGATTTCTTCGTCAGCAGGTTCCGTGCCAAGGGAGGGACTTCACTGAATCTCGTCAACCTCACAGAGGAATGCACGAATATCGATGAGTTTGCTGATAAATACCGTGAGACCATATCCATTTCCCAAAATCTGAGGGAAAGGGGACTGAAGGTTGTGACCACAATAGGACCCTATCCGGTGAACTACATCTCCCTCAGGGAAAGAATGGGGAAGGAGAGTGCTGCTTCTCTCTACACGAAGGCGGTCGACCTGGCAGTTGAGATGATCCTGGAGGGGAGGGCAAATGCAATCGGAGAGGTTGGACGGCCACATTTTGAGACTTCTAAAGATATCGTTAATGAGAGCAATGAAATAATAAGATACATATTTCATGCAACCGCAGACAATGATATTCCGGTGATACTTCACACTGAGTCCCTGGACTCAGCGGGAATGTGCGAATTGGTTCAGATGGCAAGGGATGCAGGAAAGGAGAAGGGGGTTGTGAAACATTTCAGCCAGCCGATTTTTTCAGACAACTGCGGCATTGTTCCGTCCGTTCCAGCCAGCAGGAAGAATGCAAGGATGGCTCCCTGGGGGGAGAAAGGATTCTTCCTTGAGACTGATTTTGCTGGAGACCAGGGGAACCCGAATTTCGTCCTCCCACCTGATTCCGTCCCCGCAAGGGTGGCCATGCTTCTGCAGGAAGGGGTCGACCCTCAGAAGATATGGGAGTCGATGTCCTTCTTCGAATCCTTCTATCACCTTTTATGAAATAAAAAAGGACAGGGATCACGGATCAGAGTTTCTTTAGCGTGTAGTTCAGTATATTGCCGGACCTGCAATACTCCACTTCGTCTTTTGTGTCCAGGCGCACCTTTCCTTCCACCCTCCTTTCTCCCTGCTGCCCCTTTATGGTTACAGTTACAGTTCCCCCTTCCTTTATGCTGGAAAGATCAACGTCCACCGTCTCATCTCCTTTTAGTGAAAGCTGCGATGTGCTGAGCTCAATTGGAATGACTCCCATATTGGCAAGATTACTCCTGTGTATCCTCTCAAAACTCTCCGCTATCACTGCCCTTATTCCCATGAGGTATGTGACCTTTGATGCCCAGTCTCTGCTGCTCCCGGCACCGTACATTTTCCCCGCGAATACCACAAGCGGCACCCCCTCCTCCTTATACTTCATGGAGGCGTCGTAAAATGTCATTTTCCTCCCGGACGGGTAATGGATGGTATATCCCCCCACAGTATCAACCATCAGGTTCCTTATTTTAGGGTTTGAAAAGCCTCCTCTCAGCATGACTTCGTGGTTTCCCCTGCGTGCACCGAAAGAATTGAATTCGTCAGGGGATATTCCATTCTCCATCAGGTATTTCGCCGCAGGAGAATCAGCCTGGTCTATGGCCACAGTGTTCCCGCTCTGCATCTCCTTCCATATCTTTCTGTACTTATCCATGTCCTGGACGATGCTGCCTGCAGGGGAAATGTGGTCTGTCGTTATCCTGTCTCCAAATATTGCAAGTATCCTTGCGTTTTTTACATCGACAAGGGTCGAAGGGACACCAAACCATGGAGGTTCCCTTACATACGTGGACTTCTGATCAAATTCAAATTTGCTCCCTTCGGGTATCTTCAGCTTTTCCCATTCATCGACCCCTTCAAAAATCTTGTCCCTTCTATCCACATACTGCCCCCTCTTCATGAATTTTGCCTCATATTCACCGATAGTTTCCTTTGATGGCCATATCTCCTTCAGGAATACGGGATTGCCATTTGGGTCAAGTCCTATCGGCTCCTCATCGAAGTTTATGTCCATTCTCCCTGCAATTGCATAGGCAACCACCAGCATTGGGGAAGCCAGGTATGACCCCTTCACTGATGGATTTATCCTTCCCTCAAAATTCCTGTTCCCGCTGAGGACCGCTGCCGTGTATATCTTGTTTTCCTTGATCGCTTCTTCGACCTCCCTGATCAGCGGACCGGAATTTCCTATGCACGTTGTGCATCCGTATCCGACCACGTGGAACCCCAGCCCCTCAAGGTACGGTTCCAGATTTGAGCTCCTGAGGTATTCGGTAACAACAGGGCTTCCCGGGGCAAAGCTTGTCTTTACAAATGGCTTCCTCTGCAGTCCCCTTTCAACTGCATTCTTTGCCAGCAATGCAGCTCCTATCAGCACATCGGGATTGGAGGTATTGGTACAGCTTGTTATGGCTGCTATCGCCACTGCCCCGTCCCTCAGCTCTGTGTTCTGCCCATTTATCTTCAGTGGGAATGTCCTGATCTGTTCGCTGCCAACCTCTTTTCGCAGATATTCCGTTATTATTTTCCTGATCTGCCCGGTATTGGAGATTGAAATCCTGTCCTCCGGGTTTGTAGGACCGGCAATGGACGGTTCGACAGTCGAAAGGTCAAACTCCAGATCAACGTCATACTTCTTTTTCTTTCCATCATAAAACATTCCCTGCTTCTTGAGGTATTCCTCGACAACCTTCACATGATCTGCGTTCCTTCCTGTGAGCTGCAAGTATTTTATCGTGCCCCTTGTTGGAGGGAAAAATCCGACAGTTGCACCGTATTCGGGGGACATGTTTGATATTGTAGTCTTGTCCTGGGCGCTCAGGAATTTGAGCCCATCTCCATAATATTCGACAAACTTCCCAACAACATCCTTTTTCCTGAGGAATTCAGTTACTGAAAGCACTATGTCTGTGGCAGTGACGCCCTCCCTTGGGAACCCTTTCAGGTTCACACCGACGACCTCAGGAACAATAATGAATGAAGGCTCGCCAACCATTACTGTTTCAGCCTCCAGTCCTCCCACACCCCATCCAAGGACAGAGATTCCGTTAACCATTGTCGTGTGTGAATCAGTTCCTATCACCGTATCCGGGTATAGAATACCCCCTTCATTCATTACCACCCTTGCCAGAAATTCTATGTTTACCTGGTGAACTATACCGTTTCCTGGTGGCACTATCTTAAGGTTCCTGAAATTCTTCTGGGCCCATTTCAGGGCGACATACCTTTCCTCGTTTCTCTTGTACTCTATGGCCCTATTCTCCAAGAGCGCGTAGGTGGTCCCGAACTTGTCAACCTGCACTGAATGGTCCGCAACCAGCTCAACAGGTATCACAGGATTGATCCTTGAAGGGTCCTTTCCCGCTCTCGATGCAGCATTCCTCATTGCTATCAGGTCAACTATCAGGGGCAACCCTGTATAATCCTGAAGCAGTACCCTTGAAGGGAAAAAAGGCACCTCTACCCTTTTCCTTTCGAGAAGATTTTTCACGTGTTCCTCTGTCACAATCTTCCCATCCATCTTCCTAATTAGATTCTCTAAGAGTATTTTCAATGAATATGGCATTCTGTCTATATCGTATCCCTCTTCCTTTAGCTTTGAGAGATCGAAATATTGGTAACTCTTCCCATCTACCTCCATAGTTGATAAGTATTTATTTGACATCATCGACACGAAATTGAAGGCTAATAGTTATCTTTTATGTATGATCATAATGATAGAAAGGCATTGTTCTCAACTTCTGTGATCCTGACATCCTCTCATCCCTGGAGGATTTGAGGTTCCTGCTTCATTGACGGTGCCCCCATCATACAGTCCAGAGGTCTTACTCCATCTCACACCCTTTTTTATGGGCTTATCAGGCGTTAATTCCCCACTGCCCGCGGGTACTAGTATAATTATATCACTCGAATTCTTAAACATTTCTCAATTCATCTCCTCCCTGAAGGTCGGAGCTTTCTTGCTAATCTCTTTGTCAGAATTCATACCGCAGAAGGAAATGTCAAAAATCATTTCTATTCCAGCGGAGAAAATATAGAAAGAATTTTGTTGAGATTATACATTATGTCTCAATGTCTGATCAGATTGAGTCAAAGGAAGAATTGAATTCTTATAAGGTTAAATCTAAAAAGAGGTTCAACAGTTCTGGATTTGAGCTCAAGGAGGTCTACATTCCTGGAGACTGGAATGGAGATTATGATTCAAAACTCGGAATGCCTGGGGAATATCCGTTCACAAGGGGGATCCACAAGGATATGTATAGAGGGAAATTGTGGACGATGAGGATGTTCTCAGGGTTCGGTACTCCAGAGGACACAAACAAACGTTTGAAGCTGTTGCTCTCTCACGGAGAGACTGGACTCAGCATTGCATTCGATATGCCAACCCTCTACGCCTTTGATGCAGACTCAAAGAGGTCTAAGGGAGAGGTCGGGAAGTGCGGGGTCAACGTCTCATCTCTGAAGGACATGGAAATCATATTTGACGGAATCCCCCTGGACAAGGTTTCAACCTCCATGACAATAAACGCCCCTGCGAGTATACTTACAGCGATGTACGCAGTTGTAGGAGAGAAAAATGGTGTCCCAAAGGAGAAGCTGTCGGGGACTGTGCAGGCGGATATACTGAAGGAATACATAGCACAGAAGGAATGGATCTATCCACCAGAGGCGCACATGCGCATTATCAGGGATATGATGGTTTACTGCACCAGGAATATGCCCAAATGGAACTACATTTCAATTTCAGGTTACCATATAAGGGAGGCAGGGGCTTCCGCTGTACAGGAGCTGGCATTTACACTCGCAGACGGGTTCGAATACGTGAAACTCGGTATAGATAATGGGCTAGATGTGGATGAGTTTGCTCCGAGGCTGAGCTTCTTCTTCAATAGCTCCATCAATTTCTTTGAGGAGATTGCCAAATTCAGGGCTGCGAGGAGGATATGGGCAAGGGAGATGAAGGAGACATTTGGAGCAAAAAAGCAGAGATCAATGATGCTGAGGTTCCATACGCAGACTTCCGGATACACGCTAACGTGGCAGCAGCCACTGAACAATATAGTGAGGACGACAGTTGAGGCGATGGCCGGGGTACTTGGCGGTACGCAGAGCCTGCACACGAACTCGTTCGATGAAGCATGGGCCCTTCCGTCTGAGGAGGCGGTTGAAGTTGCATTGAGGACGCAGCAGATTCTGGCGGATGAGACCGGAATTGCAGATGTCATTGACCCGTTGGGAGGTTCTTATTACGTTGAATATCTCACGGACAGGATTGAGGAGGAAGCATACAAATATTTCAGGACTATAGACAGCATGGGGGGCGTGATCCCCGCCATTAAAAATGGCTACATACAGAGGGAGATAGCAGCCACTTCATATTCCCATCAGAAGAAGGTTGAAAGCGGAGATATCAAGGTCGTAGGGGTAAACGAATACGCAAAGGAAGACGAGAAACCTATAAACATACTGAAAATAGACCTCAATGCGGAAAGGATTCAGAGAAAGAGGCTGAGGGAGGTGAGGGCATCCAGGGACCGGAGGGCAGTGGAGAAGAGCCTTGAAAGACTGAGGGAAGTCTATTCAGGCGATGAAAACTCAATGGAAGCTGTTATAGACGCAGTAAGGAATTATGCCACAATAGAGGAGATTGCAAATGTGGGAAGGGAGGTGTTCGGCGGATGGAAGGAGCCAACAATACTATGAGCAGGAAGATCAGGGTTCTCGTCGCAAAACCTGCACTTGATGGGCACGATAGAGGTGTTCTCATGCTTGCAAAGGCACTGAGGGATGCAGGAATGGAGGTACTCTATGCCGGTCTTCTTCCCACCCCAGAAAATGTTGCGAGGATAGCGGTGGATGAAGACGTGGACGTGGTAGCCCTCAGCCTGCACAACAGTGCACATCTCACTGCGTTTCCACAGGTCAAGAAATACCTGGAGAAGATGGGGGCAGGCGACATACAGGTTGTCGGTGGGGGCATCATCCCCCCTGAGGACAGGAAGAAGCTGGAGAAGATGGGAATAACAGGTAATTTCGGGCCAGGTACTCCATTAGAAGAGATAATCGAACATATAAGGAATGTTGCGAAGAAGAAGTGGGAATCCTCCTAGCGCTTGACAGACGCCTTCTTCTGCAGGATTTCCAGCTTGCTCATTATTGTATAGATGACGGTCCTGGCATGCCCCGGCATGTTAGGATCATTCACAAGTTCGTCCAGTGAAGATATAGAACTGGCTGCCTTCACATCAAGCGAAGTTCTGTCCTGGACAAGCTTGTTTCTTGTAATTTGTATGTTTTTCCTGATGTTTCTCGGTATAGAGTAGTCCGAAATCAGATCATCAAGCATCTTTGTAGTCTCATTCAGAATCTGTTCCATCTCATCCATAGGTCATCACTCACTGAAACTTTACCCCCCTGTCCTTGAATATGCTGATCACCATCGAGGTATAAGTATCTTTGACACCTTCTATCTTCCTGAGATCCTTTACAAGGAAATTCCTCATCTGATTGACGTCCGGGAATCTCACCTTAAGTATCATATCCCAGTTTCCGGTAACGAGGTAAATATCTTCAACAAAATTGAGTCCGGAGAGACTTGAGCTTATGTTCTCTATCTTCTCTGTATCCGCCTTGAGATGCACCATTGCAGTCACGACAGGCCCGGTGGCATTCTCAACAATTCTCCCTTCGTTTACCATAACCATCATCTCGGTATATATCTAAACTCATGAAATACTTTTCTAAAGAATTTCCCAATCTTACAGACCATGGAGAATTATAGAAGGCAGACAGTCACAGCTTGAGACCGTAGCTCTTTTCCATCATCTTGCTGAATGCCCCATACTGGCTGAGGAAGAGCCTCCCCTTATCGAGAAGCTGTATCTCGTTCTTGTCTCCATTGACAGTGACCTTTATCATCTCCTTTTCATCGAGGTACTTCAGGAGTTCCTCGTACTTGGTATACGGGATATTGACCTTCCGTAAAATAGATGATATCTGCGAGTTGCCATCATTGATGCAACTGAGGAATTCGAATATTATCTGGATTTCATTTCTATTTTTTCGCATTTATTCTAGTGCCTCCCGACAAGAACGGAAACAAGAACAGCACGATTGAGATCACAAAGAGAGAGACTCCGAGGTTAAACATCACCTTATTCAATCCAAGGATGTAAAATGCCTGGAGCAACAGGGCTATGTCCATCAGCAGATATGATGAAACGACAAAGAATGAGCCCTTTCCCTCCTGACTCTTTGACTGGAATATTGATCCCGTAAGGTAAAGTGAGAAATATACAGAAAGAATGACCAGTATATCCTCAAAATACGTGGTGAACACGAGTACTGAAAGGAAGTACACATTGGCCCTGAGATAGTTGTAGAACAGGGTGAGCATAAGGAGGAATTCTGATATCACCAGGAACATGAAAAAATTTATATTATCGCTCAAAAGTGCAACAATTATCATTGTCACTATGGAGAATGCAAATGAAGGTCCAAATTTACGGAGAAACTGTTGCTCTATATTATTAAATTTCAGGATTGAGACGATGAACACTATGAATGTGTAGATAGTTCCAAGAATGCCAAGAATTGCAAGTCCGCTTAACACTTGCTATCATTTTTTTAAGCTATATATATTTATCACCACTTCATTTTCCAATACGAGAAATTCCAGAAATTATGGACTTCTGAATGTGCATGATGAATTCAACATATCCCAGGACAGAAACCTCCCGGCTTATGAAAGCTGAATTATTGATGAAGACGTGGAAGGACCGCATTGCACATATATTACTGCCGAAGCACTTTTCGGGATCGCATCTGGGGCTGTCGATGAGTAGACAAGGGTGACTGAATTTCCAGTAACAATGTACTGTGGCATTGTCACATTTGTTGTGACATTGTAGAGTGTGGTCAGATTTGCGCTGACCTTCAGTAAAGGCAAATCAAGCGTGAAGACATCAACCACGATCTCATACTGAGAACCGGGGACAAGGGGAGAAGGATAGAAATAAGCAGATACAATCGAAACTTCATCCGCGGAAAATGTTTGAGACCTCCACAGAGTCTGGCTGCTCGGCTTATAGAAGAGAAGAGCGTAGAATGTTGCATTGTCCTGCACCGTTATACCGGCAAAAGTGCTTTCCCAGTTGATTGTATCTCCAGGGCCAAAATCTTTCTGCGAAGAGTACGATGGACCGGTCATGGGTAATGATGCAATGGATGTAGGATATTCCCTGCCATCAATGAAGACCATTAGAAATGTTGATGATCTTGCAATAATGCTACCTGTATTTTCAGTCAGGTTAAGGTAAAGCACGTGGTCGGCGCCGTCAAGCGAGACGCTTGGAGAGATGGTCACCTGTTCTGGCACCGTAGCAGGGGGAATGTACTGAATATATGCAAATACAGTGGAGAAAAGTGCAACTGTTATTGCGAGTACAAGAATTGTCCCTATGATTTCCGATACCCCATCTTCCCCTTTTACGTCCTTCACTGATACTATGATTCAAGTCATACTAATTAATGTTTAGAGGCATTGCGCCCGGATTCATTTCCCTGGAGAAACCGAACCCTGTTATCCCTTCCATATTCCTATGGCAAGACCGGCCAAGAATATTATAACTGACAAGGTGAGTGCAAGAGCTCCGAACTGGAATTCCCCAACATAGGCAGATAGGAGCCCGATTATCTTGTGGAACTCGTAAGTCAGCGACACTTTTGGTATAAAAGTCAGCCCAACATATCCGGCTATGATAAACCCCACGAGAGCCAGGACGAACGCAACAGCTCCCTTTTTGATTGCCAGACCGAACAGTAACCCTGCCACGAATGTAAGGACCAGGTCAAGAATCGAATAAAGGGTTACGAACGTCGGATCACCAAGACCATCACTGTAAAATGATATTTGAATATTCCGCAAACGTTTTAAGACGTATTCAGGGCGCATTGCCGTGCTAACCCGCTATTAAAATTACGGCCAACTGTGACGAAAGTTTTTAGTCTGAATATGCCATAATAAATCATGTTCTATCTGGAGAGGGAATACAAGGCCAGTGCAGATACCGTATTGGACAGTCTCATTTACCACCTGAAGCAAAAAGGGTACGTTGTTGTAGCTGATATCAATGTAAAATCTATTCTAAAGAAGGCTCTTGACTACGATTTCGGCGAGTACCAAATACTTGAGATATGCAACCCCAAGGCCGCCAAGGAGATACTGGAAAACGATTATCTTAACGGCCTTTTTATTCCATGCAAAATAATAGTTTACGAAGATGGAAAAACTACAAAACTAAAACTTTTGAGGATATCAGAAGTCGCAGATAAATTCTTTGACAGGGGAAAGAAATTGATTGAAAAATATCAGGTTGAACTGGAGAAGCTTATAGAATCTTTTGTTCCCTGAAACCGTTATATTTTAGTTTCAAATACTACATAACATTCTTTCTCTCACGATCCATTTTAATCCATGGAAGCGTTTGAAAAATTGAACGAGATACAGAACCTGTTTTCCGGGATAATGGAAAACAATCCTGAATCTGGAAAAAATTACATGGCACTGATTGAAAGTGTTTCAAAATCTAGCGCAATACCAGCAAAGTACAAGGAGCTTATTTACATTGCCCTTTCATTGTCGGGGAAATGCGAATGGTGCCTCTCATACCACCTGAAACTTGCCGTGGAGAGTGGAGTAACGGAAAAGGAACTGGAAGAGGCGTCGCTAATAGCGCTGCTCATGGCAGGTACACCCGCACTCATGGAATCCATAAAGATGAAGAAATTCTATTCAGAGATCGTTGGAAGGAAAGCGTGATAATGGTCATTTGATCTGGTTTTTTTCCTGGGAAAAGGAAATCGTGAGAGCTTCACCTCTGGAAACTCCCTCAAATTCTACTTCAGCATAAGTTCTATTTAGGTAACTCATACCTTTCTTGAGTGACAAGGGACGCGACTCCTTTAATCCGTCCAAGAGCCGCTTGAGTATGGTAATCTCGAGACCCGCCTGGACATCTACGCCCAGTCTCAGAAAATCAATTTCCTGGGGTGCTATCATTTCTATAGAATTTTTACTGTTCTCGAAACTGAAATTGAGGAAAATGAATTCATCCTCGTATTTTTTTAAAGGCCGGTTCAGATTAACCGAAATCCCGCTTTGACCTGTATAGGAATACAGGAGATTTATCATAGGGGGCTGAATTTCATCCACTTCATCGAATATGTGCATGCTTAGCTGCTCTAACGACAGTATAGGGCCTACGGGGAGGGAAATTGGAATACTTTGGAGTAAACCTCTGCCTAGATTTTCCACATTTATAAAGGCGTTGACGAATACTGTATTGGGGTGGATTCGGTAATTTATTGCCATCTTTTTAATCTTAAATTCTTTTTCATTGTTCTTTTCATTCGTTCTCACGTAAACGAAAATATTTCCCTCTTTTTTCTTTTCAATAAGATTAAGTTTCATGAACCTTTTGACTATCCTGTAGATTGTAGTGTTACTTACTTTCTTGTGGTATCTATCCTCAAATATTTTCTTTATTTCCTTGAATCTGTATCCCTCCTCTTTCATTTCTTCTTGCAGAATATCTTGAAATATGTCGTAAATTGATTCTCTTCTAACTTCTTGATTGGCTCCATTTCTGTTTTCTCTTGATAGGATTCTGTGATAATGAACGACACCATTCCTGTGGGTGAATTTCTCATAATAGTAAATCTTTCCATTTGGACCTCTAGTTGAATAATTTGTCATTCTTCCTACGGAACCGCAAACTTCGCAAATGGAATTTACAGATTTCCTCGACATCTATACGTTAATGTCTGTTCTTCTATTCAAACTTTAAACTGTTATCTTGAAAATAACATGTTAATTTTAAGTTATGAATTAGGGGTAAAAGACGACAGTTTTTGGAACAACATTATTTTGATGATGGACGTTGATCATTTGCTCCTGGAGTTTGGATGTCATCGTGCACATATTTTCCTCCTCTGAATGCAGAAAATACTGCTCCAACTAATGTTAACGTTAATGCAATATACAGGGAATCCCTGAGTCCTGTTATAAACGAAGGACCGACAGATGAAGGGAAGAACTTAGAGGACATGAGAACCTCAACCACATTATGCGGAATTGTGGAGAGTATTGATGCGGGAATGCTTGACATTGGATTGATGCCCAAAAAAGAGGCAAATAATGCGCCGGAGGGAGAAATCTGCGAGAGCATTGTTGAGAGTGAAGCTGGAAGGCCTAGATCTATGCCGGTTCTGTACAAATAACCGGGTAGATCATCAGAAAATACAGTTATGGTTATTGCAAAAAATACAGCCATGCTTATTGTTTGAGCTATATTGTTCAAGGTTGAACGCATACCGCTTCCAACACCCCTGTTCTCCTGAGGTAGAGAGTTCATTATTGCCGTAGTATTTGGAGCTGCGAAGAGACCGCTTCCAATTCCGTTGAGCAGCAATATCAGCTCAAATTTCCCTAAATTGAAGTTATATGGCAAAAGAGTTAGGAGAAATAGTGAAATTGCAATTATTATCATCCCTGTGGTCGCAAACAATCTTGCTCCATACCTATCAGTGAGAATACCTCCAATAGGTCCCAGCAATATGAATCCTGTCATCATTGGAAGCATGTAAATTCCTGCCCATAAAGGGGTAGAGGAATAGGAGAATCCGTGCAAAGGAAGATAAACGCCCTGAAGCCATATTACAACTAGAAACATTATTGCGCCCCTTCCTAGAGAAGAGAGAAATCCAGCGAAGTTTCCAAACGCAAAAGCCCTTATTCTGAACAGGGAAAGCTTGAAAAGAGGAAATTCAACCTTTCTCTCTACAAAAATGAATGCAACCAGAAGTATTATTCCAGCAATGAATGCAAGAAGAACCAGGGGATTTCCCCATCCCATTACTGAGCTTCTATAAGGTACCAGACCATAAGTGAAACCCAAGCTTATTAAAATGAGTGATCCTCCCAGGGTAATATTCCCGAGATAATCCATGGGAACATTCATTTTCCTGGTAACCTGTTTTAACTTTACAATTGACCAGATAGAACCCGCAACTGCAAATGGCACATTCACAAGGAATACAAAGTGCCAGTTAAAAGATGCCAGAATTCCACCCGCTACAAGACCTATGAGGGAACCAGAAATAAACGATATCTGATTGATGCCAAGAGCTTTCCCCCTTTCATTTGATGGAAATGAGTCGGTAATTAGGGCAGTGCTGTTTACCATAAGCAACCCTCCTCCGACTGCCTGAACCATTCTGAAAGCTATCAGCATCTCGGCTCCTCTATTGCCTGATCCATCAGGAATTATTGACAGGAGAATTGATCCCGCTGTAAATATAATGAAGCCTAATGTGTATAGTCTTGTCCTTCCGTAAAGATCTGAAATTCTCCCAAATGTCACGAGGAGAGTTGCCAATATTATGCTGTAACCCATCATAACCCATAACAGCATTACGAATTCTCCAGGAGATGTTGGATCTATTTTCAAACCACGGAATATAGCCGGCAGTGAAATAAGAACAATCGTCATGTTTATTGAGGACATCAACCCACCGAGTGTGGTATTTGTGAGTACTGTCCACTTATACTGCATCGGCATAGTAGTTATTTTACCTATAAAAGACTACATTAAAATAAATCTATGATTATTTATTTTGGAAACTGCAATTCAGTTTATCTCCCACCAATAATGATATTCGCAAAAGAAAATGCGCATTTTTAAACCTATTTAGGTTTAGATCCCCGGAGCATTATCGTTTCTTAAAATCTCATAACTTGGTTTTCACTCAGGATGCATTTCTTATATGACTATATCTATATGAAAATAGAAGGAGAACCTCTAGTATGCGCAATTTGGTTTCTTTCAATTCCCAAAGAATTTTCACTACATCTTGTCACGCACTATTCTTTTTAAGGTCGTCTGATGCTCAGGGAAACTAATTTCGTTTTTAATCCCTTGTAGGGTACGTAGCTGCTCAAATACGTAGAAAAAATTCATATCATTTTAATTGGAACCATGGAAGGGAAAATGAATTGTAGAATAAACCGAGAATTGTGATAAAAATAAAATGTAATAAAGATAATTACTGAGTACTCCACTTTATTTGAATGACTGAGAATGGTTCAATGCGTTTGAAATTAATGGTATAAATTAATTTCCATTTCGTACCTTCCATTTTTATTACCTTTCCAGACAGGTCTTTGACATCATTTCGGGTTGAGGATGTCTCAGTAACAGTCAAATTCAATGGTATATTACAAGAAATGGAGAATGTAAACCCATTAATTTGAGTGGCGGCCGAAGACACAAAAGAATGTTCTGGTTCTGCCCAATTATATTCCATTTTAATTTTCCTGCTTTCGTTTGGGCCAAGAGGGAGGGGTAGTTTTAGAAGCACCCTCTTTTCTCTTGGTTTATCCTCTATTAAGATTGTCTTAATTTCTGTCGAAATAGATAAATCAAATACCTTTAATCCAAGGTTTTCATAAAATTCATCAACATCTCCAACAATTCTCGACTGAATATAATTTATTGGCCAAGGCTTGTCATTTCTGATCGTAATTATATGTGTGTGTTTCTCCATTAATAGATTTTCCCCTGCATCTTCTAGGTAAATTTCTATAGAATCAAATAAGAAATTTAGTCTACTTTTGTTGATCGTATTTAGAAAAAAAACCTTTCTTCCTCTTTTCGTAGATTCTATAATTCCGAGGTCAGACAATCGAAAGAGATTGCTCCTCAGTGAATTAATATTTATATTTTCAAACTTTTTTCCAATAAATTCAACAACATCATTTACTGTAAAAACTCCTTCTTTGAATGATTCAGAACTTAAGACTTCAATTATTATCCTTTCCAGTTCTCCTTTTTTATATTTTCTCGTGTTAGTAGTGGTGTGGTTAACATAATGCTTTAACTTGTCATGACTATAAATGACATAATCATATCGCATCCCATATCTGTTTTTAACCCATTTTTTTGTTACTACGGCCTTTTTGTGGCAAACCGGACAAATTTCTTCTCTAAAGCCTTTTTTCATTACTGTGTTATAATATTCACCTATTAAAAAGTTAGAAATCTAAAATAAATGAAGAAAAAAATTACATGCTTTTTATCCGTTGCCCCAGAAAATTCCACCGAACGGTTGAATTACTGCAAAATACGTAGCTGCTACAAGTCCTATTATTAAGCCTACCAGAGCTATCATTTTAATCTCCTAATTGACAATAGGCATGTAGTATTTTTATACTATCATATAGTTAGAAAACCTTATTTTGTTTAATAAGACATATGATTAGTCACTAAAATTTCTTAAATTTAAAACATAAAGAGCACAAGGGTTATAAATGCATATTTCCACGGACCCATTGGCGAATTCCTTTTCCAGATCTCCAGAAATGGCCACTAAAGGATTGATAGAATACAGGATAATGCTGGAAAGTCAATTGCCATTTCATTATTTGGATTCTTTGTATTATAACTTTGGTTGGTTTTGGCGTGATTGAAATTTGACATTTCTAGAATTAGAACTATTAAGAATGGCATAGTTACATTTTTGATTATAATTTTTAAATAGATTCTAAAAATAATATTTGAACTTCATCCTGGTGATATTAGAATTTAAATATGATTTACTTAGATATTTTAATATTCACTTTTCACTTCTCAATTTAGGCTTTTCTTGGGGATATACGGGCCTTTCTGATTGAAAATTTGGCTGATATTGTAGTGAAATGGCTTTCTGTTGTAGAAAACATTGATAAATTAGCAGTAATTATACATCGTGAAATATCTGATTGTTTTGATCTCAATTCTGGTCATTTTAACATTTCTTGCACCTGCCGTGAATGCATCTGTTACGCCGACAACAAAGACTCCGATAAAACATGTGATAAACATATTTTTTGAGAATCATACATTTGACAATTTCTTCGGAATATATCCTGAGAATCCTCCAGGAAATAATTCATCCCTCAACTTAAACATATCAGTTCCCCTCAATCTTCTCTCAAATAGCAGTCTCCTGAGTAAATTGAGCCAGATTCCTCCAGGAACATTTTCGACTGCTGACCCTATTGAAGGGTATCTGCCTTACCATGAGGACTGGAACTATGGGCTGATGAACGAGTTTGCTGCTGGCAGCGGGAAGCAGTCCATGACATACTTCACTGCATCCCAGGTGTCGCCATTGTGGGATTTAGCTGAGCAATATTCAATAGCAGATAACTATTTCGCGCCACAAATTTCAGAGAGTGCTCCTAATACCCTTTACTATCTCGCTGGGTTCTCTCCTGTTTTCAATGACTACGGTCCTCCTCCAAACATACCAATAAATGAGACGATTTTCGGGGAAATGAATAACTATCACATATCCTGGGGGGTGTATGTAAACGGGACATCGAAGAATTTTGACATGTCCCAGTACATCAGCGGAATAAATAATTATTCTAGCAACATAAATTCCTGGGGAAATTTCACGCAGGAGCTTTCGAATGGGACTCTTCCATCCGTAAGTTATGTCTTCTCTCAGGACGCGAATGGGTATGATATGGGGGCTCCCTCAAATATATTGAAAGGAGAGCTGTGGCTCCTCATGCTCATCAATTCAATAGAGACCAGTCCCATATGGAACAGCACTGCAGTATTCATAACCTGGGATGATCCTGGAGGATACTACGATCAGGTCTCTCCACCAGTCTTCGACGGTGTTCAACTCGGGATGCGTCTGCCGTTGATCGTTGTTTCCCCCTATGCAAAGGAAAATTATGTCTCCAACACGCTTATGACTCACTCTTCCATCCTCTCGTTCATAGACTACAATTGGAATATGCCGGCACTGAATCATTTCGTTTCTTCTCTCCCGCTCCCACTCGACATGTTCAATTTCAATGTCCCTTATGCAAATGGAATGATTGCAAGGGGTCCCATACGGTTCAACAATTTTCCCCTTCCAGATTCACTGGAGTTCACGCTGAACAGCTCCCAGCTCCAGTTCAATTATTCATCACAGTTCCCGGTCACCCCGCAGATAGAGTTCAGCAGCCTTCCCTATGAGAGAAATGGAAGTTACTCCATTAACCTGAGCAACCTCAATGCTGGCATTTACGTCCGCAGCGACTACTCAGTCACCCCTTTTGCTTATTCCCCCTATGCAGTGGTGTTATTCCTGCTGATTGATGCAATACTTCTCTTCGTTTTATTAAGGAGGCAGAAGAATGGAAGAAGATAGACCTGGCAAAAAGGTGGCAAGGCTGGTGGACGCAATATTCTTTTCATCTGTGCAGGAATCTTTCATAGCCCTTGCCTTAGGCTATCTTCTGAGTGTAATATACCTGATTGGAGATACAAGACAGCTCACACCCCTACTTGCCGGGATCATTGCTGGAACCATCATTTTCACAATTGTCTCTACCCTTGCAGGAGAATTTGGAAGAAGAAAATTCGCTGGTGAAACATTGGTAATTGTTATCCTTCTCTCAATTTCGGCATACATTATTGCTGACCTTCTTGTATTTCACACTGGCTACCAGTTCTCAGACCTGTTTCTTGCTGTTATTGGCGCAATGATAATAAGCCCAGTAATGCTTGTGCAACAGTATTCTCAATTGATTTTCAGAGTGAATAGAATTGCCTCAAAGGCAACTGTTTCTTCAATTTCGTCCGTACTGATGATTGTGATCATAGTACTTTTCGCATTTGTTTATGAAAAAGGGGGACAGACAATGCTTTCAGAAAAGGTTGAAGTAATTGGTACAATAAGCATAGTGCTGACCCTGATTGAGATTGGCATCATAAGGAGGCTCTGAATCTGCACTTTGATTCCCGGTACTAATTCGTCAGGGCAAACATCCGGGCGAACATTCGCAGGTTTAATTTGATAAATCCCTGAAATCAGGGACTTAAGGAGCATGAAGAGATACCTCAGGCTTGCTCGGAGCGAATGATTCACTATAGGCTCAGTCATGCGGAGGGAGGGATTTGAACCCTCGGATCCCTACGGAGCCAGACCCTCAATCTGGCACCTTTGACCTAGCTCGGCAACCTCCGCATACGGGGAAAAAGGATTCTTTTTATTTATCCTTTGGTATGGCCCATTGTCCAGAGCACTTAAGAAACCGGTCTGTGGATGCCTCTCCGATCAACCGGAGGCTGTCACCATCTCTGTCCAGTGATCCTTTCAAATAGGCTGATATAGAGTTTTGAAGTTTCAGATATGATGTTGTCCGGAAGCGGCGGGATGGGTGGCTCTTCTGACTTCGCGTTTCTGGCATCCATTAGCTTTGCATAATAGCCAATGTTCCTGTAATACTGCCTCACGAACTCCTTGCTTCTTTCGACAAGAACACCCCTTTCGTACTCATCCTTTTCCCAGAACCTGTCTTCGTCTGCTGTCCCGAATGTGTCAACAAGCACTGGTTTCCTTTCTCCGTCCAGGGCGAATTCCTTCTTTCCATCAGCATGTATCAGTCCCCTTTTGAGCACTTCCCTGTTAATTTCATTGTCCATCTTTAGGATCATTTCCCTTATTGCGTCTACATCCCCGCTCTCTAGTCCCCCTATCTCCATTGCCTCCTTGACATCAAGCAACCGATCTGTTTTCTCGAATTTTGTTGTCATCTCAAACAGGGGTTCCGGCAGTTTTTCTCCATATTTTGGCTTGCTCTTGAAACCAAGGTCCACAAAATTGGTCTTTCCCTTCTCTATCCTGTCAAGCAGGGAGCCAGCCACATAATATCTTACTATAAATTCCAGCGGGACAAGATAGTTACTCTCATTTTTTGGAGCTCTTCCCTCTATTATTTTGAACCTTCTTACAGTCATCCTGTTCCCCTGCTTCAACTCTATAAGGTGATTTTCAATACCAAGCCTGGCTGCCTTCCTGAACCAATACTCGGAAGTTCTTGCCAGAGATTCCCCCTTGTGTGGTATGGTAGAGGGTATTATCTTGTCAAAGACTGATATCTGATCAGTAAAAACAAACAGGAGATTGTTGCCGTCTGCATAAACCTCCTTCACCTTGCCCTTTCTCAGTAATTCCACAGTTCCGGATACACAAATGAAGTTTAAGTTTTTTGTCTTCTGTCCATGTCGTCCAAGGTATTTCACAGGCAACTTCTGCGGATAAATGTGCTGTTCTTCCCCCCTCTTCTTGTTGCCTGAAAAGTCATTTTTAGGATTTTTTACATTCCCAGGATCTTCCCCCGATGACTTTGGAAATCTATATTTTGTTGATTGTGATATGTGCATCATGACAACTGAAATCAATGTAAAGTATGGTACTGATCTTTTGAAGAAGGGATTTGCGAAGATGACAAAGGGGGGAGTCATCATGGATGTTACAAATGCGGCACAGGCAAAGATAGCTGAAAATGCTGGTGCTATTTCGGTTATGGCCCTGGAAAGGGTTCCAGCAGACATAAGGGCGGAAGGGGGAGTTGCAAGGATGGCCGATCCTCTCAAGATAAAGGAGATAGTGGATGCCGTTTCCATCCCAGTGATGGCGAAGGTAAGGATCGGGCATCTGGCAGAGGCAAAAGCACTGGAGTCCCTCGGGATAGATATGATAGATGAGAGCGAAGTGCTTACCCCTGCGGACCCTTTTTTCCATGTCGATAAGAAGGAGATATCCATTCCGTTCGTATGCGGGGCCAGGAACCTTGGAGAGGCAGTCAGGAGGATATGGGAGGGGGCTGCAATGATAAGGACAAAGGGGGAGGCAGGAACGGGAGATATTGTTGAGGCAGTAAGACATGTAAGGGCAGTGAACGAGGGAATACGGGAAGTCGTCAATGCAGATGAATCAGAGCTCTGGGAGATGAGCGTTAACATATCAAGGAGTTATGAAACCCTTATTAAGGAGGTAAGGGGAGGCCTTCTCGGAAGCCAGGTCGTGAAGGACGACGATATCATATTTGGAAATTACACTTACGGTGAGATAAAGAATGGAATCCTGGATGTGCTGAAGGAAATAAAGAATGCAAAGAGGCTTCCTGTTGTGAATTTTGCGGCTGGAGGAATTGCAACGCCAGCTGACGCAGTACTGATGATGGAACATGGAGTCGACGGAGTTTTCGTCGGGAGTGGCATATTCAAGAGCCCGAATCCAGACCTTATGGCAAGCTCAATTGTACAGGCAACTGCATCATGGGATGACGCATCCGTGATGGTCGAGGTAAGCAAGGGACTGTCAGGCATGAAGGGAAGGAACGTAGAGAAAATGGATGACAAGGAAAAAATACAGGGAAGAGGATGGTAGTCAGGCACAATGAGTTACCTGACAATCGTTGGACACATAAACGTTGACTTCATTTTTGAGGTAGGGGAAATCCCCAAATTTGGCAGTGAGGAGATAAGGACATTCCGTAGAGAACTTGGAGGCACAGGTGCCAATATAGCGATGAATGCGGCAAAACTTGGAACACCGGTCACGCTCATTTCCAGAATATCTGAAAAATTCCCGGAAGAATTTATAAGGAAACTTAGAGAAAGCGGCATAGACCTCATACTTGAAAGGGATAAAGCGGATGGCCCGTTCTGCTACATTGCTGATGCAGGCAACAGGCAAATCGCCTTTATGCTTCAGGGCCCGATGAACACAGCGGGATCAGATTACAAGATAGAAAGCAAGTACTGCCATTTTGCGACGTCCAATCCAGACTGGATTCTCACCCTGATGGATTCATGCAAGGGCGTCAGGGTATTTGATCCCGGGCAGGAGATAAAGTACAGGTGGACCAGGGAGAAATTAGCCGCGGCAGTGGACAAGGCGGATCTGCTCTTCCTGAATGAAGATGAGTTCAATTACATAACTTCCTTCCATAGTATAGATAAGAAGAAGGCAATAGTGACCCTTGGCAGCAGGGGGGCGATGTTTGCCGGAGAGATCATAGAAACTGTCCCGGTGCTGGGACATTCAACCCTGGGAGCGGGAGACATGTTCAGGGCTGCCTTTTACTCAGCCCTCTACATCGGGAAGGATACCAGGACAGCCATAATGTGTGCAAACAGGATCACGTCGCTTTACCTGAAAATGGACCGTTCTTCGGCAGATTTATCTAAGTGGAAGGAATTGTGTCGAGATAATTATGCTGGACGGGTACAGAACGCAGTTTCTTGACTTATTTTCAAGGATGATAGAGATTCCTGCCGTGAATCCATCGGGCGGGGGAAAAGGAGAGGAGGCAAGGGCCGCCTTTCTCAAGAAGGAAATAATGAAATTCGGTAATCTGAAGATGGAGGAGTATATTGCAGACAGCAGCGGGATAAAGAGACCAAACCTTCTTTTTCTTCTCGACGGGAAGCAGAAGAAGACTTTCTGGTTTGTTGCGCATATGGATACAGTAAGCGAAGGGGACATTTCCCTCTGGAAGTATCCTCCATTCAAGGCGACAATTGAAGGCGACAGGGTATACGGGAGAGGGTCGTGTGACAATGGACAGGGGGTCATTTCCTCCCTTATCACTCTGAAATACTTCATAGATCATCCTGGAGAGATGAAGAACAATGTAGGAGTGATACTCGTATCAGATGAAGAGGCAGGGAGCAAATACGGCATAGATTTCGTTATCAAGAACAGGAAATTTGACCGGAATGACAATTTTGTTGTACCTGACTTTGGAACACCTGATGGCTCTGAGGTAGAAGTTGCAGAAAAGGGTTTGTTCTGGCTGAAGGTCACCGTTATAGGAAAGCAGTGCCATGCATCCACGCCGGAACTTGGAAAGAATGCCCATAGGCTGGGAAGGGTACTCGAGGAGAGACTGGATGCAGACCTTCACAGAAAATTCAACCACCAGGATACGGTTTTCTCAGTCCCGTTCTCAACGTTTGAACCTACGAAAGTAGAACCTGGAACATCATCGATCAACATCATTCCCGGAAAGGAGGCTTTCTACTTTGACATGAGGATCATTCCGGAATACAGGACGGATGAAGTATTTGCGGAAATAAAGCAGGTTGTTTCTCAGTTCCAGAAGGAGTTTGGAGTCGATGTACTACTGGAACCTGTGCAGAAGGAGGAGGCCACATACAACACAAAGGAAGGGGAAAACCTGACTGCAAAATTCATAGATATCGTGGAGAGGAGGAGAAAGCTGAAGGTGAGGAAGGTCGGCATAGGTGGTGGAACGTGCGGAGCATTCTTCAGGAGAGAAGGATACGACACAATCATCTGGGGAACACTGGACGAAGTGGAACATATGCCGAATGAATACGCCAAGATATCCAATATCTTTGGAGATGCAGAGGTGTTCATAGACCTCGTGAAATCCTCTACCACCTGAAGGATCGGAGTTTTATTCGCCGCAACGCTGCAAGAGCAGTTCGGCATGAAGAAAATTCTCCCTGCGACTTTTCAAATTCAGGGAATGTAGCGTAGCAAAAGCATTTTTTCTTTCCGATTAAAATACTAATATGCGTATTTGATTGGCAAAGAATGCCCAAGACACAGGGGAAAGACAGATGGTTTCTCTCTTATCTCCCGATGAATACATCATCCGGGATTAGCAGTCCCCTTGCTCCACTGTTCATAACGGAAATACTGAAAGGCGGAGTCATAGAGTATTCAATCTTTGTCGTTGTGTCTTCCCTGGCAACTATAATGGGCCTGTCAGTTTGGGGAAACCTTTCTGACAAACTTGGCAGGAGGCGATTCTTCGTGCTCTTCGGTTTCCTTTCTCTTGCCGCAACATCGCTCCTTCTTTCGATATCATTCAACATAACGTACTTCATCTCAATCTCATTTCTCTCAGGTTTTCTTGGGAGTGCTGTGACACCTGTTTCTTCTGTCCTGATAATGGAACTTGCTGAGAGGAAGGACTGGGCACTCAAAATATCAAAATTTTCCCAGTACAACACATACGGTCAGATTGCGGGTGTCATGTTCGCGGCCATATTCTCCGGTTACTATCCCCATGTGGGCTCCCTCAGATACCTCTACATATTCTCATTCGGTTTCTACCTCCTTTCAGCTCTCCTGGGCTACATGCTTGTCCCGGAAAGCAAGAACAAGGTGAACAGGAATGAGATCCCCCTTGGCATACTCAGGGCATTCGAAAAGGTGAGGTACCTCCCGTCGCAGATCATACATTTCAATTTCCATTTCAGGGAACTGGATAGGGATCTAAAGACAATAATTATCGGCTTCTTCGTCATGATGACCGGTTTCCAGCTATTCTTCGTGGCATTTCCAATACTCATCAAGTCCATTGGTGTCAGCTCCACAGTATTCTTCATAATATATCTCGGCAACTACCTCTTTTCAGCGATAACTTTTGGATTTTCAGGACAGATTGCATTCAGGTACGGCAACAGGAGGATAGCTGTTCTTGCAACGCTGGTAAGGATATTCATCTTTCCGTCCATGATAGTCCTTATCTCCCTGATCACATTCAAACCCTATCTGTTCATCTCCTTCCTCCTGGTATATTCCGTACTCGGTTCCCTTTGGTCATTCATATCAGTCGGCACCGGAACGCTCGTTTCCAACCTTTCCAAGCCTGAAGAGAGGGGAAGGGTGAGCGGCACCTATAATGCCATCCAGAGCCTGGGTGCCGTCATGGGATCTGCGTTTACCGGCCTAATCGTTGCAAGCATTGGGTATGATGCAGATTTCCTGATAGCTTCTGCTGTTACTGCTGTTGGACTATTAATATTCTCAAGGATAAGATCGAAATAAAACCTACAATCTTGTGATCTTTCCTTCTCGAAATACAGGTATTATATCAGTGATGTCAAGCTGGAGGCAGAAGTCAATATCCTTCTCCAGGCCATGCTCCTTCAGTCGATTGGCGCCGTTTCCATTCCTCGCTCTCTGTATGTTAACCTTTATATCCGCCCCCGGCTCCAGTATCCTTTTCGAGAGTGCGTACGCAAATTCATTATCTTCAGTTGCGACACCATTCTTCGTATTTGCGGGGAATATATGCACCTCCCTGTTTCTGAGATGTCTGGATAGTTCTGTCAGGTTCAGGAACGAACCAATAAGAGCACCCTCACCAGCTCTCATTAACACATCAGTTCCGTTTGTAGTCTTGATCGCAATTTTCTTGCCGGCGAGATCAAGTGTTGAAATCTCAGATGGGGAATTACCGTAATCGAATCCCTCAATCTTTTCCGTATTTTCCTCCCCGAAAAGTATGTATCCTCCCTTCCTCAGTTCCAGTGCCTCATTGACAGACCTTACAGGAACTATCTCCTCTGCCCCTCGCACGAACATTGTAACAATACTGGATGTCGCACGGAATATGTCAGCAACAACAGGCGTTCCATATATATTCCTTATGTACCTGCCATCCGTAATTCTTATCACCTTATCATCTCCACACTGATCTCTTCCCCTTCATTGTTGAATGCACGCCATGAATCAATGGTGAATGGATATCCAACTATTATATGCACTGCACCGAATTTGGAATACAGGCTGACGTCCTCATCGCTGGGCCTTATAACGCCTGAGGGGTGAGAATGCACAGTCCCCACATAGCTGAGGTCTATGGGCCTCATGAATATCTGCATTATTGCACTCCTGTCCCCTGATATAGTGCCTGGTAACAGGGCTATTTCGTATATGATGTCATTTCTTGCCCTGAGCAACGCTGCAAACTCGTTCGGGAGGGAATCCTTGCTCGTTTCCATTACAAGTTCTATCACGCCTTTCCTTATCTTCATTGCATCTTCTCTCTTGTATTCTTGTAGAAATCCTGATTGAACCTTACAAACCTTGCAGGGTGCTCGCTTTCAGTGAACGTCATCTCATCATGAAAGCCGACGTCCACGTTCACCTGCCCGTCAAGGGTCAGGACTATGTTCTTTCCCTTGTCCAGTGTGACTACTCTGAGAGTGGCATCAGATGGGACGACAATGCTTCTTGCATTGAGACTGAACGGTGCAATGTGGGAAAGGACAAGCGCCTTGACCTTTGGATCTATGATTGGCCCACCCACGCTCAGTGAATAGGAAGTGGAACCTGTAGGCGTTGCAATTATTATACCATCTGCCCTTATATTATGTATGAAATCATCATCGAGGTAAATCCCGAACCACCTTATCTTGGATTTTACCGTTGTTTCAAGTACAACCTCGTTCACGGAATCTGGGAGCCTCCTTGAATTGAGCGTTGATTTGATCCTTGCCCTTTCTTCTATGCTGTACTCTCCCCTGAGAAACCTGTCCAGGTATTGAATTGCATTCTCCGGACTCACCTCCGAGAGAAAAGCAAGGCTTCCAACGTTTATCGGAAGTATCAGGGAATTCGTCTTCTGGATAGTCCAGAGGGCCGTCCCATCACCACCAACTGTGACTATGACCTCAGCATTCATCTTCTCTACAGGCACTCCACCTGCATTCATCTCCTTGGCTGTATTTTCTTCAAGGACGACATCATCGCCTCTGGAAACAAGGAAATCGCTGAGGCTCTGAATAACCCCTATGCATTTTGGACATTCAGGTCTTGATACAAAACCTATTCTCACATGTCCTCACCTCCAGCTTGAAGATGCACTGTCCGGATAATCTGCTCATTCTTACTCCGTAATCCAGAACATATATTTATAAATGAGTCATTATTCTTTTTCCATCACCGGTGACCGCAAATTGAAAATAACCGGTATCGTTTAATGATAGTACATGAAGTACAGCAAGAGTTTCATAGCCATTATTAGCCTGATAATAGTATCCGGCATAGCTATAAGACTCCTGCCAAACATCCTGAACTATGCATGGGGTAACGATTACGGGATTTACTATTACCTGAGCGAGGCATTCATAAGCGGAAAATCACTTGCTTATCCCCCGAATTCCCCGTGGGGGACGGACGGGTACCAGTATTTTCCAGTAACATACCTGATTGTTGACGCCGTCCATTTCCTCTTCCACATAAAGACGTCCATCGCTCTTGACTATTCCATCCCGATACTTGGGGGGTTGACTCCATTCCTCATCTACCTTATTTCCAGGGAGGTAGGATTCGACAGGATGACTTCAGCCCTTGCAGGTTTCCTTCTTGTCGTGAGCCCTATCCAGTTATACCAGACCTCCCAGCCAAACTACCTGACAACAGGCCACTTCTTTCTCCTGCTGAGCGTCTATTTCTTCCTGGCGTACCACAAGAAGAAGATCATGGCCATCCCGATGGCTGCGTCCATAGTTCTCCTGGTCCTTTCACACCAGCTTTCCACCTACTTCTTTCTCATTTCCATAATAGGGATGGTATTTGCGGTTGACGCACTGAGCAGCAAGTGGAAACATTACCTGATATGGGACATACTCGTGATCGAACTTACTGGCACCCTGATGATCGGATATCTGCTCCTGAGAGTCCCGAACATGGTCCACTTCTTCTCAAGCGCAGTTCACGGACTAGGATACGTGGGGGTCATAGTGCTTTTCTACGCCTTTGCCCTTGCAATGTATTTTATTCTAAGAAGATGGAACAGCGACAGGTTCCTCACTGCATTCAAGAATGTCCTAGGGAAGATGAAGATGAGCATAGACCCCAGAAGGGACGTCTACCTTGCAGTTGTTGCTGGCGTGGTGATAGCACTCCTTCTCTCAGTGATGATTGCTATTGGTTACCTCCCGTCATTCATCACTTACAGTGCTGTTGTGATCTCAATTCCATTCATAATTTTCCTTGCAATATCCGTCATCGGGATCAAATATCTGGCACTGGAAGGGAACAGTTCCGAAGTTTTCGGCTGGTCAATGGCCATAATCCTGTCCCTCCTGTATAGCCTTGCATCGAAGAACACCGTTCTCCTCCCGGCAAGGCACATTGAATACCTGTCGGAACCATTCTCAGTAATAGCAGGCTATGTGCTTGCGAGATGGTACCTGCACTTCAGGGATTCAAGAAAAGATAGCACTACCAGGATACATCCTGTCATTACGGAGAGCGTCATGTCCCCTGTACCCATAAACTCCCCCAGTGGGGTCACAATGGTTATGATGCCAAGGGAAAGGGTATCAAGGAGGATAAGCTATGATATAACCCAGACAAGGAAACCCGTGGAGAACATTGTAGTGATCGCTGCAGTTTCCCTTGTGTTGCTGATGGGAGTTGCCAGCTATCCGATGGTCAATGATTTCGTGCCGTCGCACAACGAGGCACTGACTTTCCAGGATCATGCTGTTATCTCCTATCTCAATGTCACGGGAAACAGGTCGCTTTCAGTTGCAACAGATCACCAGATAGGGATCCTCCTCTATTCATACGGGTTCAATTCCCCGTTCGACTACCTGTCAACATTCTGGAATTCAACGGAGTGGAATACCTCAAGCGTGATCTATCAGCTGACAGGTGAAAACGGTACCTACCCTCCAATAGGATACGTTATTCTCGATACATATATGCTGCAGTACGGAGTCTGGGGGTACAACAGTTCCCTGAATCCAAATGAAGCATCCGTGATGTTAAACAACAGCTCATTCAACAAATTCTTTGATGAGCCTTTTGGCCTCCTGTATAAGAACGAATCATTCACACACAACAGTACTACATTCCTCTTTGATGTAAACTGGACGTACCTGGGAGAAAAGGGGTACAATCTTTCCTATTATATGGGACTATATGAACAGAGGGAGAATAGCCCTGCAGCTATCCAACTTTCTCCCATTTCTCAAGTTTCTGGACAGATGATAGAGTACTACCGCGCTTTATCTCCTCCCTTACCCTGTTTTCCCTCTCTGCAACGTCAACTGCCCTATTTGCTATCTCCTGTGCCTCCTCCTCAGGAATCACCACAACTCCGGAATAGTCTGCTATGATGTAGTCCCCGGTCCTTATCTTCTTGCCGTTGATCTCGATCTCGCTTCCTATCTCCCCGTATCCCTTAGGATCCCCTGCGTTTGGGGATACAAATCTGGAGAATGCTGGGAAGGGTATTTTCATTATGTCGTCCAGATCCCTTATCGCCCCCCATATCACAACACCCTTTACCTTCCTGCTCACTGCACTCCATGAGGCGAGTTCCCCCCAAACCGCATCCTCCCCTCCGTCAGCGTCTACCACTATTATGTCCCCCTCCTTTGCCCTGTCTATTGCCTCCACAGGTTTTGCCCAATCTCCGTTGATCGTTTTCACTGTAAGTGCTCTTCCCACTATCTTTGTCCCCACTGTTATCCTGGGAATGATTCCATGTATGGCTCCTCCCCTGTGCATGGCATCTGAAACGTTGCATGTAGATACCTTTGAAAGTGCCTCCACAATTTCGTCCTTGGAATATTTCCTGTACAGGTTGCTTGTCTCCGGAATGCCTGTCTTCATTACCCTCTTTATTGCTGCTGTTTCTTCGGCCACATGTGGTGCCTTTATTATCGCCCCCCCGACTATGATGATCGATGCGCCCCTCTTTATCACTTCAGGAATTGTCTCCTTGTTGAGTCCTCCGGCTACCGCTACGGGCAACCTTGTTGAAGCAACAACTCTCTCAAGTATCGACAGGGGGTTCTTGCCTATCATCTGCATGTCTATGCCCACGTGTTCACAGAAATACTTCACACCAAGCTTCTCCAGCTGCTTGACCCTCTCCTCTACATTCTCCACCTGAAGGAGATCGATCATTATTTCAGCTCCATACTTTTTCCCTGCCTTGACTGCCTCTGTTATCGTCGGGTCATCGCTTATACCCAGAATTGTGACTACCTGCGCACCGCTTTTCGCAGCAAGTTCTGTTTCGAATCCGCCGACATCTGCGGTCTTCATGTCCGCGACTACCACTTTGCCTGGAAAATTCCTCTTAATCTCCCTGATGGCCTGCATTCCTTCGCTCTTTATCAGGGGCGTCCCGACTTCTATCCAGTCGGCTCCTCCCTCCACTGCTTCCTTTGCAACCTGTAAAGCTCTGTGCAGGTTTTCGAAATCAAGGGCCACCTGAAGCACTGGTTCCATAATACTCTCTTTTACATAGAAAATTACTACTTTAACTTATTCGACAAACCTGAAGGACGCAACATGAACTAAATTCACTTAACAGACCTTATCTCTGCGATCCTTTTCCTCAGCTTTTGATCTACCTCTGAGCTCAAGCCAGCAATGTCGGCCCTTGCTGCCTTTACTATTGCATTTGCATAAGCTCTGGCTATTTTTCCTGAAATATCTGGTGGAGCCCTGTAAATGTCAGGTATCTCGAAGATTATCCCGTGCTTAGGGGGGGTGCCCCTCCCCTTTTTGTACCTGAAGAATGCCTTTTCTGCACCTATTATCTGGACTGTACTGGAGGATGTAAGGGCAATATTCCTCAATCCTCCCAGTGATTTCATTAATCTCGCTGCCACCTTGTAACCGACTGTTCTGGACAGGTTGGGCGCATTCCTCGTGACGTATTCCTCAAGGACGCTCTCCAGATTCTTTATGGACGCCCTTGTTTCCCCCACTATCCTTTCCATCTGCCTTGAAAATTCATCATTCGTGTTGGTAGAGTATTTCATGAAGAGCGATGTCTCATCCCTCTTCTGCTCAAGGAAATTGTCGAATTTCTCCATCTCGTCCAGCGTTGTGATTATTTTTTCAATTATCTGATCTTCCCTGAGCTTGAGGGATAGCAGCTTCTTGTTGACAGAATTCAGGATTTCTGACAGTTCTGCCATGTCTACCTTTTTTTTCAAGAAATGATCGGGAAGCACCACCCTTTCCCCCCTGTAACTGGAATAACCTTCAGTCATTATCTCTGTAAACATTTGGGTGAACTCATCCCTTGTGATTTCATACTCCTTCCCATCCCCCTTCAATGTCCTTATTCCAGTCAGGTACAACATCTATTCATTGAAAGTTCTAATGAGTTAAAAACTTTCTCTGCTCTGCAGATGTGGTGGGGGAAAAAATTCTGAAAACTCTGTTATGACTTTAATAGAGTGAGAATCCCAGTGATAGCTGAGTATCCACGGAAGTTACAAATACATAAGCAAGAAAGCGCCTACCTTCAGGGATGAGGATGTCGGGGGATACTGTATTTACCAGTGTCAACTAATATTGGCCGTTGGTAACAGGGCACCAAAAAAAGGCGTTATTCAATATATTTGAATAACTCATCATTGACCGTTGGTATGCTCAGTTCTCTTCCAGAATATTCCACGTATATGTTCTTCAATTTTACATATTCCTCAATACCGTATTTGCTTCCTTCTCCGCCCTGACCGGTTAATCTGAAACCCGTATGATAGCCCTGGGATGCCTCCGGTCCAGGCATATTTATGTAAAGTTCACCGAATCTTATGGCATCCGAGAATTTGAAGATAATTTCCTGATTTTCCGTAAAGAGATAGGATGCTAACCCGTATTTGGAATCATTCGCTAAAGACAGGACTTCATCAGGGTCAGAGACTGGCATCGCACCTATTACCGGGCTGAATAATTCCTCCTGAAAGAGGGGAGATTTCTGGTCCTTGCTTTCAATTATTGTTGGCTCATAGAAATATCCGTTCTTGTACTTTTCACCTAGTTCAGGCTTCTTCCCCCCGTAAAGGATCCTTGACCCCGAGTCCTCTGCTTTCTTTACAAATTTGTCAGTTGATAACAAGGCATCCTGGTTTATCAGTGGACCCATATCAGAAGAATATGGATCACCGACCTTAATTCCACGGGTCACTCTTACAAATTTGTCAATGAAATCACTGTATATATCCTTATGAACATATAGTCTTTCAGCCGCGACACAAGATTGGCCGGAATTCCAGAATTTAGCCCATATTAGCGATTTCAGCGCATTTTTTATATTTGCGTCTTTCCAGACAATAAATGGTGCTTTTCCTCCTAGCTCTAGGATCAGTTTGGCCATATTGGCTGATGCTTTCTCCATTATTCTCTGGCCCGTGGTAGTAGAGCCGGTCATTGTTATCAGTGAGACCTTTTTATGCTCTACGATATAATCACCGATCACGCTACCCTTCCCCGTCACCAAATTTAAGACTCCGTGCGGGATTCCAGCTTCAACAAATTTTCTGACTATCCATTCAGCGGTGAATGGGGTATCACTGCTTGGCTTGATTATAACGGTGTTTCCAGTAAGCAGGGCTGGAGCTAATTTTCTTGCAACCATCCCGGCCGGAAAGTTCCATGGCGTAATTGCAACAACAATTCCGTAAGGAACCTTGTACTGGAATATCTTCCTTGTGGATGCAGAACCTTCCACAATATCCCCTGTAATCTTCCTTGCGAATTCAGCATAATACTGTAATTGATCTATCACACCGTCCACTTCTTCTTCGGCCTGCTTAACAATTTTTCCGTTCTCGAGAATCAGTAAATTCTCAAGTTCTTTCCTATTCTCTTCGATAAGCTCCTTGGCTTTGTAAATATATTTAGATCTCTCAACACTACCCAATTGATTCCATTTGTCTGTGCTTTGTTCGGCAGCGTCGATAGCCATATCAACATCAGATTTTTTTCCTGCGGGAAAATACCCTAGCAATTTCCCTTCAACGGGATTGTATTTTTTTAATTTTTCATTATCCTGTGCATCTACCCAGTTTCCGTCTATTAGCATTTTCATTTCCATGTCAGCCATATCAATCAGCATTTAAGAGAGTAGAAATAAAATATATAGCTTACCTGTCATTTGCAAAAATATAAGCAAGAAAGCTCCGACCTTCAGGGAGAGGGAGGGGAGTCATAACCTTGAGACTTTTCAGAAAGGAATTTCAATTGATTAATACACCTCTGCCCCTCCACATTTCAAAGGTTAAATATCAGTTGAATATCCTCAAACATGGATGAAGGAAAATTCTCCTCCATGCTGATTGATTATAAGTCTGGACTGGAAAAAATGAAGGGCGATGTTTTCGAGTATACTGTGAAGTTCCTAAATGAGAGGATCCCGCATTACAATTGGGTGGGGATCTACATCGTGGAAGGGAACGATCTGGTTCTCAAAACCTATTCTGGTCCGAAGGAGACTGAACACACGAGAATAAAGATTGGCGACGGGATATGCGGTCTTGCCGCAAAGGAACAGTTCACCGTTGTCGTACCGGATGTATCAAAGGAAAGTAAGTACATATCGTGCTTCCCTGAAACAAGATCAGAAATAGTCGTTCCTATTTTCAAAGGGAGGGAAGTCATCGGGGAGATAGACATAGACAGCGATTTCCTTAATCCCTTTGTAAATGAGGACAGACATTTCCTCGAGGAAATAGCAAATTTAATAGGAAGAAGGGCATAACCTATACAAGGGAATAATATTGACAATTTCAGGTATTAATACCTATTCCTCGGGGGATTTTATGTCCAGTAGGAAGTATTCGAAATATGAGAGGGCTAGAATAGTAGGTGCAAGAGCGCTTCAGATATCAATGGGTGCTCCAATATTAATTGATGTTCCAAAGGGGATCATTGATCCACTTAAATTGGCCTTGCTGGAATTCGAAAACGATGCAATACCGATGACAGTTGTAAGGAAGTCAGATAAAAGTTAGAGGAAAGAGATGAAGAACTGGAGCGGACACATAATTTTTCCAGAGAACTTTGAATGGAAGCAGCTGGAAAAGAGCTTCAGAGGATTGATGGAACTTTTCTTCAAGGAAACAAATGAGATGGAGGATGAACCCGATCACAGGGAAGTTATAATTCTACTGAATCTTCAGGACATAAAGAAAAACCGCAAACCGGAGGGATATACAAGGGAGGGGAAGCTGAGAATGATATTCCCGTTGCACAGGAAGGAGATAACAATTCTTTCTCCCCTCCCTGAAAACTATGTCCGGGACGTTTCAGAGGCACTGAGCAGATACCTGATTTCCAAGAAGATTAGGCACGTTCTTGAATTCGACCAGATGAAATACACAGCATACAGAAAGAAGAGGAAATAATTCCCAATTCGTGAAAATTGACCAACAGAAAGATGATGGGGTCATCTGTTCAGGAATTCCACTATTCTTTTTGCACCTTCCTCAAGTTGGTCATCCTTCAGCGCAAATGAGAGCCTGACCCTGTTCTTTCCGCTTGGGCCAAATGCAGACCCGGGAGTAACGAGTACTTTTTCCTTGTCAAGCAATCTGGCTGAAAACGCATCTCCATCCATGCCATTCAGGAGCCTGGGGAATGCGTAGAACGTACCTGCCGGTTTCTTCATCTCAATCCTGCCCGATTGTGACAGTATACTGTGGAGTGCATTCCTCCTTCTGAGGAAAATGTTCCTCATCTCCTTTGGAAAATTGACGTCTTCCATAGCTTTCAGGGCCGCGTACTGCGAAATGGATGGTGCACAGGTTATTGTGTGCTGTTGATATGCATCTATATAAGGAACAAATTCTGGCGGAGCGATAAGGTATCCTATCCTCCAGCCAGTCATGGCGTGACTTTTCGAAAAACCGTTGACAATGAACGTTCTCTCCTCCATTCCAGGGAATGAGAGAATGGATATGTGTTCCCCGTCATAGACTATGTGTTCGTATATTTCATCAGAAACCACGAAAATTTTCTTATCTACAGCTATCTCAGAAATGTCCCTGAGCTGCTCCCTGCTTGCAACCCACCCATTTGGATTCGAGGGGGAATTCAGTATGATCATCTTTGTCCTGCTGTCCACCATCTCCTTCATTGCCTCTACGTCAAGGCTCCCGTCATCTCTTGAGGGAATGTATCTTGTTACCCCTCCTGCAATTCTTATTATCTCTGGATATGAAAGGAAGCTCGGGTCCTGTATCAGAACATTGTCTCCATTCTCAATGACTGATTCAACTGCGAGATTCAGTGCAAACTTTGCAGGGGTCACTATCACATTGTTCACTTGAATTTCCTTTTTGGTCATCCCCGTGTATTTCTCGGCAACCTTTTCCCTCAGTTCCCTGATTCCCTTTGACGGGGTATAATGTGTCCCCCCTTCCTTAGCCTTATTCATGGCAAATTCAATTATGTCCAGAGGTGTTGTCATGTCGGGCTCTCCTACGCCGAATGATATCACATTCTCCCCCCTTTCCTTTAGCTCTGAAAACCTGTTGTTAAGGGAGACTGTGGAAGAGGGATTGATGCTCTTAAATTTTGAGGAGACCATTTGTCCGTATTCATATCGGTAATAATTAACTTTATCATACCATTGAGTTCACATCATCTTCAGCATGTGAACACATGAAGCAGCGTGCATTCTCAATTTCAGACTTCTGCCTTTATATTTCAACCCGCGAAAAGGTAAATAGTGGGATTTTCCTGAAGAACTGTGGGAATTACAATAGATTCGCTCAGCAAATTTTATGGCCAGAAGAAGGTTCTGTCGGATTTTTCGATCCAGATAGACGATGGTGAAATATTCGGAATCCTCGGCCCGAATGGTTCCGGGAAGACAACACTCATGAAAATCATGGCCGGTATATCCCAGTTTGACAGTGGAAGGGTTATAATCAACGGGATAGACGCAAAGAATGACCAGATAGAGGTGAGAAAGATTGTTGGTTATGTTCCGGAGACACCGTATCTCTACGAGAGTCTGACCCCATTCGAATATTTTGGATTTGTTGGATCGATAAGAGAGGTTCCCCCGGATCTGATCAGAAAAAGGGCTATAGATCTATCCAAGGCATTCGGGCTTGATGAATACAGCGACCAGTTCATAGGGAGCCTTTCATTCGGGACGAAGCAGAAAGTATCAATCATCGCAGCACTGATACATTCCCCCAAGATACTGATACTGGATGAGAGCATCAATGGACTTGACCCGCAGTCGGCAAGGATTTTCAGGGATCTTCTGGTAAGCCTGGTCGATGAAGGAAGGACCGTTGTTTTTTCAACTCATATCCTTGAGATTGCGGAGAGTGTGTGCGAGAGGATTGCAATTCTCAAGGAAGGAAGAATTGTATCAGAGGGAAAGACGAAGGAAATACTGAAGGAGAAGAGCCTGGAAGACATATTCATAGAGTTGACTTCCACCGAAGATCTGAAATCACTTGTGGATGCACTGAAGGGAAGCCTCGGATGATCGCCCTGTCTTCTATGGGAAAAAATATTAGACTGACCCCAAAATACGCTATTCATGCTATCTTACAGCAAGGTCTCCCTTCCTCTTGTCAGGAAGTTCAAGACAAGTTTTGGAACCCAGCTGACGCGTGACGCCATAATTTTCATGTATCAGGATGGAGAAATTGAGGCATTCAGCGAGGCTGTTACTGATGATGATCCATTCTACAGCTATGAGGATAATTCTACAGTCATGTATATCGTCAGGAAATATCTTGCGGATATTTTCACTCCCGAGATGGAGCCGGAGAAATTCAATGAAAAGGCTTCAAAAATCAGGGGGCACAACATGGCCAAGGGAGCCCTTGAGATGCTCCTCTGGGACATTAATTCGAAGAGGGAGGGAAAACCTCTTTACAGATTCATAGGAAAGAGCAGGGGATATGCAGAAGTCGGAATATCCATAGGAATGAGCAGCATAGATGACGAAATTGAAACAGTTGCCCAGTCGCTTAAGATGGGATACAGGAGGATCAAGGTCAAGATTGAGAAGGGTTTCGATGTCCAGATCCTGAGCGCCATAAGGGAGAAATTTGGGAACATACCACTGAGTGCAGATGCAAATCAGGCATATTCAAGGGAGGACTTTGACACACTGAAGGAAATCGACAAGTTCAATCTTCTCTATCTTGAACAGCCGCTGCCCTTGGAAGATATAAGGGGCCACGCCCTCCTGAGGAAAAAGATAGAGACGCCTATTTGCCTTGATGAGAGCATCATCTCCACCGAGGCTGCAGTTAATGCAATAGAGAGTGAAGCTGTTGACGTAATTAACATAAAACCCGGGAGAGTGGGAGGGTTCCACAATTCAATTGATATAATGGAAAAAGCGAGAGGGAACGGGATTGACGTCTGGATAGGAGGGATGCTTGAAACAGGTGTTGGGAGATCTTATAACATCTCACTTGCATCCAGTTCACTGGTCACGATGGCCGGGGATACATCTCCTAATTCAAGGTATTTCAATGAAGATATCACGAATGAAACGTTCACGATGCAGGATGGGATAATAAAGCCATTTGAAAGGGCTGGAATAGGAGTGTCTATAAACTTGAAATTCCTGAAGAAGATGGAGAAGGAAGGGGGGAGAATAATTGATTAATGAGAAGGAGATTGAAAGGATCTATCCTTCGATGGTAGAGTTCAGGAGGCACATACATGAATTTCCTGAACTGGGGATGGAAACAACCAAGACAAGGGATTTTGTTGAAAAGCACGCTGATTCTCTTGGCTTCAGTTCACGGAGAATAGAAAACGGGTTGACAGTCGATACGGGAAACTCACCACGTGTCGCCCTGAGAGCAGACATGGACGCCCTGCCTATTGAGGAGAATACGGGACTTCCATTCTCCTCGAAGAACAGGGGAATAATGCATGCGTGCGGCCATGACATGCATACAGCTATCCTGATGGGAGTGATGGAATACCTGAGCAGAGCCGATCTTGCTCCCGTGCGGTTGATCTTCCAGCCTGGAGAGGAGATCGGAAAGGGGGCATCAATGATGATATCAGGAGGGGCCATTGACGGGATAGAATATACATTCGGGCTTCACGCCTGGCCTTCCCTGGGAGTTGGGGAGTATGCAATACTGAAGGGAAAGGCCATGGCTGCTGTGGATGAGTTCACAGTGAGGATCACGGGACAGGGAGGACATGGAGCTTATCCCCATCTTGCATACGACACAATCCTGGAATCTTCAAGGGTAGTGCAGTACCTGTTGACCATACCGGCCAGGAGAGTAAACCCCCTAAATCCGTCCGTGCTGAGCATCGGATACATAAAGGGGGGAAGTGCCAGGAACATAATTCCAACCGATGTCGAGATAGGAGGGACTGTGAGGACATTCAGCACTGATGATTCAAAGATAATCGAGAGAGAGGTAATGAAGATAGCAGGGGAACATGTGGCGGTAGATTATTCAAGGGAGCTTCCTCCACTCATAAATGATGCCACATATGCATCGTCAATAGACGAAATATCGTCGAAATACGTGAAGATGGTGAACCCGGATCCTACAATGGGGGGAGAGGATTTCTCCCTTTACTGTTCTGGATCAAAATGTTCATTTGCATTCCTTGGAACTGGAAAGGTAAATGGAAAGGAGGTTTCTAAGCACTCCAGCGTATTCACAGTAAACGAGGAGGCAATGAAATACGGGATGAAACTCCATATTTCTGCAGTTTTGGCAGCCTTAAAAATGCAATAGAATAAATGTTATTAACGATGTGGAATTACTTAAATGTGGCAGATCCAGCATCAGAATATTTTTCCTGCTCTGACAAAGAAAGAGCAATTTTCGAGGCCGGAATCAAGCTCGGGTCAGTTTACCATCAGTATACTGGCATACCGATAAATAAGAGCAATGTGGAATATCTGGAGAGGGCAATAGAGAAGGCAGTAGGCGCACAGCCATTTGTTACTGGAGTCTCGGTGTCAATCGACAGGAAGAAGGTCGGAAGGGCTCAGTCCGCATACAAATATAAAACGCTCACAGGGGAAATGATGGACGTCAAGATCAATATAAAATATGGCAGATCGGAAGTGGTTGGGAGCATGTCGTGGATACCTGAAATGAAATATCCTTTAATGACATTCAGGGTGCTGAAAGAATGATGGTAAAAATATCGCTTTCCGGCCTTCCGGGGGTAGGAAAGACACAGACACTGCTCAAATCCCTAGACATACTCCAGAGAGAGGGAAATGTTGTCGGAGGAATACTCACAGAGAAGGTTATGGAGGGAAAGGAGGCAGTGGGACTAAGGGTTACGGACTGGCATACAAAGGACTCCATAATTTTTGCACATAAGAGCATCAATTCCAGGATAAGGATAGGCAAATTCGGGGTTGATCTCAAATCTTTTGACCAGGTTGCAATCCCGGCCATCACGTGGGCAAGGGATCATGCAGACATAATAGTGATAGACGAGATAGGCAAGATAGAGCAGGAGAGCAAAGCATATACTGAGCTCGTAAAGGAGGTCCTTGACATGGACAAGATGATGATACTCACTCTTCACAAGAAGGGGAGAAATCCCCTGCTTCAGGAGGTAAAGAAGAGGGATGATGTCAGGACGCTGGAAGTCACCCAGATAAACAGGACACTTCTGCCATACAAGATAGCACAACTGCTCAAAGGAGAAGTAGTTTGATCATAAGAGAAGGTAAGACAGACATAGAGGTGTTTAACGAATTCTCCAATGGTCCGGGAAAGGCTTCCACTGGATTCTACAACAAGGTAATGGAAGTTTCCAGGGACATGACTGTTGGACTCCTTTCCACAATACACAGCGGAAAGGCCCTGGATGGCATGGCAGGGACAGGCATCCGCGGGATCAGGATAGCCAGGGAAGCAGGATGGAAAGTTGTCCTGAACGACAGGAATCCGAGGAATGCAAGTTTGATGAAAAAGAATGCTGAAATGAATGGGGTAGAAGCTGAAATTATGACAGCAGATTTCATGTGCGCAGCCAGTTCCACAAAGTGGGATTACATAGATCTTGACCCGTACGGAACGCCTGCTGGGAACGTCGAGGCAGCAATTTCAGGTCTGAAAGACGGGGGCATCCTTGGGGTTACCATGACGGATACAGCAAATCTTGAAGGGAATACCATAATGAAGGGGTACAGAATTTACGGTTCCACTTCGCTGAAGGGGGAATTTTCAAGAGAACTGTCCACGAGGATATTCGTCAAGTATGCGATCGAGAGGGGAGCATCTCTTGGGAGGTCAGGGAAAGTTCTGCTCTGCATAAGGGATGGCCATTACATTAGAACTTTCGTTCAGTTCAAGAAAGGAAACAGGGTATCGGATCACGCACTGTCAACACTGAAAAAGGTGGTAGTTGATGGGAGGGAGATAGGACCGCTCTACACTGGGAAGCTCTATGATACGGAAACGCTGAGAAAAATTGACATCTCCCATCTTTCAGAGCGCTCTAGGAAAATTTTCGGTAATTTCTGGAACGAAGACCTGATGTTTCTATTCCACATGAATGACTACAATGGGAGGGAAATAAACATGACAAGGATAATTGATTCCATTGTGGCCAGAGGATACAGGGCCGGAAGGACGAACTTCAATGACAAGGGAATAAAGACAGACATTGACCCGCTGGAATACAGGGCTCTGATTTCTTCACTTTGAGCCCGGACTGATTCAACAAATTTATGTAATTGAAGGCTCTTCGTTGTTGAACATGAAAGGGTATCTAGCCCTTATGAGGCCTGTAAACGCTGTCATGGCATCCCTGGGGACACTTATCGGAGGCGTGATAGCAAAGGAGGAGCTCAACGCCCTTCTCATTCCCAGACTTTACATAGCCATGCTGGTGGTTTTTTTTGTTCTGATGGGTGGAAACATCATAAATGATTATTTTGATGTGGCTGTGGACAGGATAAACCATCCGAACAGGCCATTACCCTCCGGTAAGATCTCCCTCCCCGCAGCAAGGAATCTTGCAATAGCTGTATTTGTGGTCGGCCTTCTAATATCTTTATTCACGCTGAACCCGACCCAGGTAATACTTGCCATACTTGCGGTTGTGCTCCTTGTCACATATGAGTGGAAAACAAAGGCTTCAGGCCTTGGAGGAAATATTGTGATTTCATTCCTTGTCGGGCTAATATTCGTGTACGGCAGCCTTTCCGTAAGATTCTCCTATCTTGTGATAATACTATCCTTAATGGCATTTCTTGCAAACCTCGCAAGAGAGATCGTGAAGGATGTGGAGGACGTTGGAGGGGACATCAACAGGAAGACACTCCCGAAGAAGATTGGCAAGGGACTGAGCCTTATCGCAGCGACTGTGCTCATAGTGGTGGCAGTTTCTCTCTCCCCCATTCCATACATTTTTTTCGGATGGAAGGGCTATTACCTCATCACTGTCGCAATATCGGACATAATATTCATTGTGTCAGTATTCTACTTTTTCAGCGACCAAACGAGGGGGCAGAATATGATTAAGGTGGCAATGATTATTGGACTGGTCGCATTTCTTGTGGGTAGTTCCATATGATCCTTGAAAATATAAAATATGGGAGGATAAGGCACCTGACGCTCATTGATCCTGAAAAGGTCAGTGACGACAGGCTGTCCGGTACGGTTGAAGTCATAAACGCAGCCAACAGTGATGGAATCCTTGTGGGAGGATCCACGGGAATCAACAGCAAGTCAGTTGATGATCTCGTAGGAAACCTGAAGAAGATGACAAAGAAACCTGTTGTACTCTTTCCTTCAAGCCCTGATTCCATCACTCCAAAAGCTGACGCCATCTTTTATCTCAGTCTCCTGAATTCTTCATCCCTTGATTACGTGGTCGGATACCAGGTATATACAGCACGTCTCCTGAAGAGATTGAGGATGGAGGTAATATCAGTTGCGTATCTGGTGTTTGAACCTGGGATGACCGTCGGGAGGGTTGGGAAAGCCAGACTGATAGGGAGGGATGATGTATCTACTGCGCTAGATTTCGCATCTGCCGCTGAGCTGATAGGATTCCAGGCTGTGTATCTTGAGGCCGGTTCAGGCGCTGACAGGAGCATAGACAGCACGGTGGTGAAGGCTGTCTGTTCCGATCTGTCCATACCCGTGATCGTTGGCGGAGGGATAAGAGATCCGCAGACTGCAAAGAGTATGATAGATGCTGGAGCGGCCACCGTCGTAACCGGAACAATCGCAGAGAGCGACCCGAAAATGCTTTCCAGGATAATTAAGGAGATAAAAGCTTAGGATTCAGATTCAATTTTTTGCAAGTTTAGCTTGGCCTTATTGTTTGTAGGATCGAGGGAAAGCGCTTTTTCAAGATCGGCAACTGCTGTTGCACTGTCTCCTTTCGCCATGTACGCCAGTGCCCTGTTGACAAAATAATCGGAATTCTGAGGGTTCAGCTCAATAGATCTATCATAGTTCTTTATGGCCTCATCGTATTCCTTCAGGTAGAAGTATGCATTCCCCAGATTGACGTAACCCTCAAGGTATAAATTATCCCTCTCAACTGCCTTCTTCAGGTACTCTATAGCCTTTGTGTAATCCCCCTTCTCAAGGTATATGCTGCCCACATTGAAGAACAGGTCCTGATCCTCCCTTCCCTCTCTTTCCAGTTCTTCAAAAACTGATATTGCCATATCGTACTTCCCGGAGTGGAAATATGCCACTGCAAGATTGAATTTTGTCTCATAATCATCCTTGTCTATCTCCAGTGCCTTCTGGAAATTTTCAATTGCATCCTTGTACTTCTTCAGGGAGAGATATCTTGATCCCCTCTCAAAATATATTTCGGCATTCACCTGCTTCTCAGCATGCTTGTCATCTTTCGTGATTTTAAAATCCATTGCCCTGATTAATAAAAGAAGATAATAAATAATTTGTGAATTTTATCTGGACATTTCTGCCAGTACTGAATCCATCCTTTCAGAGAGAATGTTTATGTGGTCCTCTTCCAGAATCAGGGGTGGTCTGAATCTTATGGTTTTCTCTCCCGCTTTAAGTAATAGAACGCCCTTCGAATACATCTTGCTGAAGAATTCATCCCTCTCTTTTTCTCCCCTCAGATCTATTGCATCCATCAGCCCCCTTCCCCTAGGATTCTGAACCAGTGTTGGATACTTGTCGCTTATTTCTCCAAGCATCTTTACCATTACTTTCCCCATTTCCTCAGCATTCTTGATCAGATTGTGTTCCTTCATTATTTGAATGTACTTCGTGGCCCTTACCATGTCAGCAAGATTGCCTCCCCATGTTGAATTTATCCTGCTGGATACATGGAAGACGTTATCCTTTACCTCATCCACCTTTGGACCTGCCATTATGCCGCACACCTGGGATTTCTTCCCGAATGCCATTACATCCGGCTGGATGTCGAAGTGCTCATGCGCCCACCATTTCCCCGTTATGCCCATGCCTGATTGAACTTCATCAACTATGAACAGGGCATCGTGCTTATGAACAGTCTCAATCGCCTTCTTGAAGTATTCCTTCCTGAAGTGATTGTCTCCCCCTTCACCCTGTATAGGTTCCATAATGAATGCTGCAATGTCGTCCCCGTATTTCTCAAAGCTCTCCTCTATTTCGCTTATGCTCTTTTGTTCTAGCTGTTCCACTTTTGCAATGCTCTCCCTTGTTAATGGGAACTGTATTTTTGGATTCGTGACCCTTGGCCAGTCAAACTTCGGGAAATAGAGAGTCTTCTTTGGATCGTAGGTATTTGTGAGGCTGAGCGTGTACCCGCTCCTTCCATGGAATGCTTCCTTCAGGTGGATTATCTTCCCCCCAACTTCTCCCTTGATCCCCTTCTCCTTGTTCTTCCTGACCTTCCAGTCAAATGCGGTCTTTAATGCATTTTCAACTGCAAGTGCACCTCCCTCCACGAAGAAGAAATATCTCATGTATTGCGGGGTAGCATATGTAGAGAGGGTATCAACAAATTCGGCCATCTGTCGCGTATAAATGTCTGAATTTGTCACCTTTGTGATCGCTGCAAGCTGCAGCTCCTTCAGGAAAGCTGGATCAAACATGTCTGGGTGGTTCATGCCAACAGGATTAGTGGCAAAGAAGCCAAAGAAGTCAAGATACTCCTTACCAGAACTTGAATCATAGAGTTTCATTCCCTTGCTTTTCTCAAGGTCGAGAAGCATGTCAAAACCGTCTGCAAGCATTCTTGAAGAAATTACTTTAAGAGCTTCCTTGGGATTTAATTCTCTTTCGGTTATCATACAACTAAAGTGCTATTGTCAATATATATTTTTGGTCATTATGAAATTATTTACATTTAAATATAAAACAAATAATCTTTTAATGAATTGCAGTCCTTCCACTCAATTCTGTCATTGAAACCACCGGAGAGTTCAGATACTAACATCTGAAGGAATTTACCCTCATCCACCTTTTTACCTGTCTCCTTTTCAACCGATGTCATGACACCTGGATCGGAATCACACGGGTCTATCTTATAGAATTTTGCCAAATCTGTGTTGATATTGAGTGCTATCCCATGCAGGGTGGAAAACCCCCTTATCGCGAATCCTATCGAGCATATTTTCCTTCCATTCACCCATACTCCTGTTTCCTTAAACAATCGCCCTTCTCCTTTCAGGTTGTATGAACTCAGAGTCCCGTTTATTGCACCCTGTACTTTCTCGATCATCTGTTTCACATTGATTCCCCTCTCCTTAAGGTTGAATATGAAGTAGAGCACAAGTTGCCCCCTCCCATGATAGGTAAGGCTCCCTCCCCTCTCTATCCCGATGATAGGGACGGAATATTTGCCTGCATTGTCCATGTTGAAATGAATGCCGGCTGTGTATGTATCTTCATGCTCTGTTGCTATTATCAAATCCCCAACTTTCCCCTCGTTCCTGAGGGTGTTCAGCTTTCTCTGCGCAGAGAGGCATTCCACGTACTCCATGGGGATGCAATTGAAGAGTTCTATCATTTGTACCGTAATGGACGCCTTTGATAAATTCTTTGGGAATGAGATGAAACAGTTATTGAGCGTTAACTGAAATGAATTAGATCCGTCAAAAGGTTTTATATGGAAAATCGCTTATGGTGTTACCTTCCGAGTGATATAATGGCAGAACAAAAGGCAAAGGATGAAAATATAAAATATATAGTTAGGCTGGCTAACACCAATTTAGATGGTACTAAAGAGGCTGTTTATGCTCTTTCAAATATAAAGGGACTTGGATACAGGACATCTGAGATTCTCCTTAAAAAATTGAAAATACCCAGGGATGTAAAACTTGGTGAAATTGATGATTCGAAGATAGAGGAAATAAGGGAAATCATAGAGAAGAGGTACAATGATATCTATCCCTCATGGACGCTGAACCATCAGAAGGACATCCAGACAGGAATTGACTCTCTGAGGGTTGGACCTGACTGGGGAGTCGCAGTGATGGATGACATCAACAGGATGAGGAGGACGAGGAGTTACAAGGGGATAAGGCACGACAAGGGAAAAAAGGTTCGTGGTCAGAGAACAAGGTCAAATGGCAGGAAGGGGCTCGCTGTAGGGGTTGTCAAGAAGAGGGAGGCACCCGCAGGAACCACTGAAGTGAAGGAAGAGGCAAAGGAGTGATTATAATTGGGAGACCCAAGAAAGATTAGGAAAAAATATGCTACACCGAGACACCCGTACGAGGGACAGCGTATCAAGTCTGAAAACAAGACACTGACCCTGTACGGACTCAAGAATAAGAGAGAACTGTGGAAGGCGGAATCCGAGTTACGAAAGTATAGAACTAACGCCAGGGATATACAGGCAAGCTTAAGGTTGGGGGATTCGAGGGCCCAGGAACGGATAAAAAGCATTGTTGGAAAATTGTCAAGGTACGGGATACTCACACAGAATGCCACTGCCGATGATATTCTTGCGCTGAATGTTGAATCATTCCTGGAAAGGAGGCTGCAGACAATGGTGTTCAGGAGAGGACTCGCCAGGACACCATCTATGGCGAGGCAGCTCATAGTTCACGGGCATATAGCGATAGGCGACCGAAAGGTTACCATCCCCAGTTACAAGGTACTCAAGGAAGAGGAGGAATCATTAGGTTATGCTGAGGGTTCACCCCTGGCAAATGAACTGCACCCAATGAGAATAGTGAAGGAAAAGGGAGAAGAGAAACCAAAGGATGTGGGACAGGAGGGGGCAAGCTGATGGGAAAACTTGCTGTTGTCAACATCTACGCATCCCAGAACAACACTGTTATAACAGTCACGGATGTAACCGGTGCAGAAACTCTTGCCAAGGCATCAGGCGGAATGGTAGTTAAGGCAGACAGGGATGAAAGCTCGCCGTACGCTGCAATGAAGGAAATTGACCTCATAGTGGAAAAGTTAAAGGAGAAAGACATAACGGACGTTGTCATAAAGATAAGGGCACCGGGAGGAGCAAAGAGCCATAATCCTGGACCGGGGGCCCAGGCAGCAGTCAGGGCTCTGGCAAGGGCTGGAATTAAGATTTCCAGGATAGAGGATTCAACTCCCGTCCCCCATGATGGAACAAAGAAGAAAGGGGGAAAGAGGGGTAGAAGGGTATGAGCCAAACCATAAAAATACTGGAAGAGGGGGAAACGTTCATCAGGTTCCAGATCACTGAAATCACCCCCGCTTATGCCAACATGCTCAGGAGAACATTAATAAACGATATACCGAAGCTCGCAATATCAAAAGTGAATTTTCACCACGGCGAAATAAGGCAAGAGGGTGACAAGGTGTATTCATCACTGACATCCCTCTTTGACGAGATAATTGCCTCGAGGCTTGGAATGATCCCCCTCCCTACAGACCTCACCATGAACGAAAGGGAAAACTGCTCCTGTGGAGGGAAGGGATGCTCGCTGTGCACTGTGAATTACAGCATTTTTTCATTTGGCCCGAAGATGGTTACAAGCGGAGACCTCGTTGCTATCGGTGACCCAAAATTTTCACCAAACGATAAGGAGATACCCATTGTGGAACTTAATGAAAGGCAGGCAATGATGATAGATGCTGAAGCATACATGGGGCGCGCAAGGGAACATGCGAGATTCCAGGTTACGAGCGGAGTGTCTTACAGCTATGGAAGGGAAATTAAAGTTTCAGCAAGGGAGCCAGAGGTAGATGAAATCATTGAAAAAAGTCCAAGGAACGTGGTAAGGAAGGACGAGAAGGAGGTCGTATTCAATACCGACTATCCATCAAAATATATTGCCAAACTTTACAGGATGGACTCCGCGGAAATTACGGAGGATGACACAAGGTTTATATTTTACTTTGAAACTGATGGTAGCCTGAAGGCCAGGGAAGTACTTGATTATGCCCTGAGCAGGATAAAGAACAGGCTCTCGGAAATAGTCGAGAAGGTTCCCGGCGAATAGGCAGTTAGGGTTGTGATATGGTACTTGACTCTCTTGCCAAGAGCCTGAGGGATGCACTCAAGAAGATAAACAGAAGTTCCCTTGTAGACGACAAACTTGTAGAGGAAATAGTCAAGGAGATGCAGAGGGCGCTCCTTATGGCTGATGTAGATGTTACCCTGACGCTCAATCTTACAAATAACGTGGAGAAAAGGGCAAAGGAGGAACCTGTACCCAAGAGTTCGAATCCCAGGAATCACCTCATTAAGATCATATATGAGGAATTGTTGAAAATCCTTGGCAATCCGAGAGAATTCCATCTGAAACCGGCAACTATCATGCTCGTTGGACTTTACGGGCAGGGAAAAACTACAAGCGCGGGGAAACTTGCAAAATTCTACATGAAACACGGATTTAAGACTGTCCTCATAGCAGCCGACACACAGAGGCTGGGAGCCTATGAACAGCTTGAGCAGGTGGCGAAATCTGTGAGCGCAGACTTTTACGGAGAATATGGAGAGAAAAACAGTCTCAAGATAGTGAACAATGCACTTGAAAAGTACCGGACCTGGGACGTAAAGATCATTGATACGAGCGGAAGAAATGCCATCGATTCCTCCCTTACAAAGGAGATATCAGACATAAACTCTTCAGCAAAACCTGACGAGGTTATCCTGATAATAGATGCATCAATAGGACAGCAGGCTGGAAAGCAGGCAAAGGCTTTTAACGACGCTGTCAAAATAACCGGGGTCTACATAACCAAGCTGGATGGTACTGCAAAGGGGGGAGGCGCGCTGAGTGCCGTTGCGAGTACAGGTGCACCCATCCTGTTCATAGGCACTGGCGAACACATGGAGGACATGGAATATTTCAATCCCGCTAGGTTCCTCTCCAGGCTCCTCGGGATGGGAGATTTTGAGACCCTGATGGCTGCAGCCAAAGAGATGCAGAATGAGATGGACGAAGAAGTAATGGAAAAGATGATCACAGGAAAATTTACTCTGAAGGAAATGTACGATGTCTGGGATCAGATGAACAAACCCGGACTATTCAAGAAGTTCTTCGATTCTCTCCCCCTCGGTGGTGTCCAGAAAAAGGAAGTGGACGACGAATTCTTCGAGCAGTCTGAAAGCAAGTTGAAAAAGTACAAGGTCATAATGGATTCCATGACGTACTACGAGATGGAAAATCCAGAGGAGATAAAAGGATCAAGGCTGGAGAGGATAGCAAGGGGATCCGGATTCAACAGCACAGACGTCAAAGAACTCCTGAAGGACTACAAGAGGATAAAGGACATGGCAAAGAATCTCAAGGGAAACAGGAAAATAATAAGTATGATGAAAAAGCAGATGAAGGGTGATTTTGCCCAGAATCTCAATGACACCCTCTAGGGGATGTACCTACTGTATATTCCCTGGGAATGCTGATATTTAAGGTTCCTGTAAATTGCTCCATTCTTCCTCCCCATCTCCTCTATTGACGGATCACATCTCAACACCCTTGCAGGTGATCCAACGGCAAGGCATCCCCTACCTATCACCATCCCTGATGTCACGATCGTTCCGGCACCGATTACCGCTCCCTGCTCAACCACTGAACCAGAAAGGAGGATTGCACCCATCCCTATCAGGGCGTTTGATCCTATTGTTGAACCGTGAATTATCGCGCCATGACCGACGGAAACGTTTTCTCCAAGGGTCGTCGGATTTTCTGCATCAACGTGCACCACAACATTGTCCTGTATGTTTGACCCCTTCCCGATGCAGATTGAGTTCTGGTCACCCCTCAGCACAGCACCGTACAGGATGAAAGAGTCGTCCTCTATGGTCACGTCACCGACGACTGTCGCATTGTAGGCTATGAAAACGTTATTTCCAATTTTCATGATAGGGAAAGGCACATTCATTATTAATTAATTTCACTTCCAATAGATGCGATTTCCCCATCAGGAAACAGCAGGAGCCTTCCCCCTCTTCATCAAAATGTGGATATCCTCGCCACAGTACGGGCATTTTCCATCATCGTCAACCCTGTATTCTATTATAGAGAAACCATACCTCCTGATTAATTCCCGTCCACAATTGGGGCAATAGGTGTTCTCGAGGGGGTGACCCGGGACGTTTCCTATGTAGACGAACCTCAGACCTTCCTCCTTCGCCACTGAATGATGTCTTTCCAGGGTTTCGACGGGAGTTGGGGGAATGTTTCTCATAAGGTAATCCGGGTGGAATCGCGTGAAATGAACTGGAGTATTCTCCCCCAAATTATCCCTGATCCATCGTGACAATCTCCTTGCATCATCGAGGCTGTCACCAACCCCCTTTACAGGAACCACAAGATCAGTTATCTCGATGTAAATACCTCTTTCTCTGAGTAATTTAAGTGCGTCGAAAACCGGTCCGTAACTCCCGATGCCTATGTACTTTCTCCCGAATTCATCGTTGCCATTCCCCTTGAAGTCCACAGTTATTGCATCCAGGAAGCCCTTAAGATAATCTATACTCTCCCTTGAAATATATCCATTACTCACAAATGTACTGAACAGGCCACTTTTTTTAGCGATGACCCCTATATCGTGGGCATACTCCGCAAAAATCGTGGGTTCATTGTATGTGTAAGATATGCCATCTGCCCCACTTTCAACCGCAAGTTTCACAACCTCCTCTGGAGTGAAGTAGTCCCCGGTGACTTCCCTTCTCTGTGATATGTCATAGTTCTGGCAGTACTTGCACATCCAGTTGCATCCTGATGTGGATATGGAGAGAACACGCCCCCCGGGAAGAAAGTGATACAGCGGCTTCTTTTCTATTGGATCCATGGCCATAGCAGCGACCCTACCGTAGGAAAGGAGGTAGAGCTTACTCCCAATGTTCTTTCTTATACCGCAAAAGCCTGTCTGACCTTCTTTCAGCAGGCAGTACCTGGCACAGGCTGTGCATCTGATCCTGTCGCCTTCCTTGGAATAGAGCACTGCCTCTTTCATTGAAAAGTTATCAAAGATTAGGACTTATTGTTTTCCTATCATTCCTCCCTAAAAAATCGGCAATGGAGAAATTGAGCTTCTCCTTCCCGCCGTCCAATGGAGATGGGTCTTTCATCCTCGTAATTTGTCATCAAATTCTCCCAGAAATTTCTATTGTTGGTAACGTGGCCTTTCTTTCACGGCTACGAAAGATTAAAGATTTGATTGTGAATGATAAGATGTTGATAGAGATCAGAAGGGTCTATGAAGACACCGGAGATGCCGGGGTGAGAATACTGGTTGACGGGCTCTGGCCCAGGGGAATAAGAAAGGAGAAGATAGACATATGGATGAAAGATATAGCTCCGTCCAAGGAACTCAGGGAATGGTATGCTCACGACCCGTCAAAATGCGATGAATTCAGGAAGCGATATACTCTGGAGCTTAAGGAGAAGGGCAAACTTGTAAGTAAAATTATTGAAATGTCAAGATCAGAAAAAGTCATACTTCTATATTCCACTTCCTCAAAATGCAGCAATGCATCGGTTCTGCTCGAATATCTCCGATCTGTGGAAAAAATCCCCGCCAAAAATTAGACTGGCCAGAATACTTTGAGCAGTTCAATTGCAACCCCGAATATCACTGCTATGTATATCACCAGTTTCGGGTCAAAAATTGGGCCTAGGTCCTCCTCTTCCTCGAAATATCGAATAAGACCGGCCGCTGACTGGAAACCTGATCCTTTTTTATCTGCCAACCCTCAGGTATGTGAACTCCATTTTTAAATTTTTCTAGTCTGAATTTTGAATCCCCGTCTCCCTTGCTGTATGATGATTTGTTGTGGCAACATGGTCTTCACCATTCAGCGTATCCTGAGATTAGTGGCTTCACTGTTATTATGAGCTGGAGAATATCACAATCGATAAATCATCTTCCATCTTTAGGCGGCAATGGAAAGATATTTATTTAAATCACACCGGCATATGGGATGAAAGGGGATAAGATGAATAACGATCTAAATCTCATGGTAGCGGGACCCCAGGGAAGCGGAATTAACTTTACCTCAGACACTTTTGCAAAACTTATGACCAGGGAGGGGTACAACGTCTTTACAAACGCAGAGTTGTTCTCAACGATAAAAGGGGAACATTCGTATTTCAGGGTGCGCGTCAGCAAAGATATTATAAGAAGCTATTCTGAAAGGGTGGACATTCTTATTCCACTGGACGCGAAGAGCATTATACTTCACAGGGAGCAGCTCCAGAAGGAAGGTGCAATAATATCCGAAGACAAGCTGAATGATCCGAGATTTGAGGCCATTCCCTATAGAGAAGTCCTGCAGAATGTTGCAACCAAGTTTGGGAAAAGTCTGTCAGAACTGAATGTCATGAAGAATACGGTTGCCCTTGCCGGTGCAGTCAAGATGATAGGGATTGAAGAGGACAAACTCAAGAAAATAATTTCAGAGAATTTTGCCACAAGGAAGAATCTCGCTGAACTCAACAATGCGGTAGTCGATGAAGTGTTCGCCACATTTGAACCAAAGAGAATGTTTGGACTACCGAAGACCACATATACGAAGAAAATGCTAATAAATTCAACACAGTCTGTAGGAATGGGCAAGGTATATGCTGGCCTGAAGTTCCAATCATACTACCCGATAACACCTGCAAGCGATGAATCAAACTATCTCGAATCAATAATGGAGAAATACAATTTTGTTGTTGAGCAGACGGAAGATGAAATTGCTGCAATTAACATGGCAATAGCAGCAGCAAATACAGGAGTAAGGGCAGCTACAAGTACCTCTGGGCCTGGATTCTCACTGATGGTGGAGGCACTTTCATACGCTGGCATGACTGAGACTCCTGTGGTTATTTTCTACTATCAGAGAGCGGGACCATCCACAGGGATGCCAACCAGACATGAACAGGGTGACCTGAAGTATGCCCTGACTGCGGGACATGGAGAATTCCCACGCGTAATGATTGCCCCGGGCGATAATACTGAGTCTTTCTATGATACAATAGAGTCGTTTAACATTGCAGAGAGATATCAGCTGCCAGTGATAGTCCTCCTTGATAAAGCTATGGCAATGAGTAACACCACAGTTGAACCATTTGACTTAAGCAAGGTGAGGATTGATAGGGGAAAACTCATTCTCGAAGAGACAAGCAACTATCTTAGATACAGATTCACTGACGATGGCATATCTCCGAGATCTGTACCGGGAGTTAAAGGTGGCCTTGTAACCATAGCAGGGGATGAACATGATGAGGATGGCCACATATTCACAGAAGATGCCGGGAATAGGATAAAAATGATGAACAAGAGGATGAACAAAGTCAGCCTGGTCCTGAAGGATTTGGACGAAAGCTCTAAAGTCAATTTCTATGGAAACCCGAAAAATAAGAAGGTCATAGTAGCCTGGGGTTCAACCAAAGGCGCTATTCTTGATGCGATGGAACAGTACAGCGACATATCATTCTTACAGGTAAGGATGCTTGAACCTTTCCCTGTTGACGACGTTATCAAGTACCTAAAGGGAAAGACGATAATTGATGTTGAACAGAATTACAGTGGTCAACTCGCGGATGTCCTCAGGGAAAAGACAGGCCTCGTAGTCGACTCGAGAATAGTCAAATTCAATGGTAGGCCGATTGCTTATGAGGAGCTGGTAGACGCGTTTAAGAGAGTACCAAATGAAAAAAGGGTGGTGCTTGAATATGCTTAGTACTGAAAAACCTGCTGGATATAAAACGGACGTGGAGATAGATTGGTGTCCCGGCTGTGGAGACTTTGGGATACTTAATGCTCTTGTATTGGCCCTGCAGGAGCTGAAAATACCTAATGAAAACGTTGTCTTGACCGGAGGGATCGGGTGCAGTTCCAAAATACCCCACTATGTCCGGGTTAACGCCTTCCATACACTTCATGGGAGGTCACTAGCACAGGCACAGGCGGTCAAGATTGCGAATCCATCACTTGAGGTGATATCAGCTGCCGGGGATGGAGACGGACTTGGCATTGGATCAGGGCATTTCGTGGCTGCTGGGAGAAGAAATGTGGACATGACCTATCTAATTTTCGATAACGGGGTGTATGGACTGACCAAGGGACAGGCCTCACCTACCCTACCTTACGGTGAAAACCCTAAGAGTCTTGAGACGGAAAATATCAAATTTGCGGTCAATCCGATTTTCCTTGGTTTGGCGAGCGGGTTCACATTCGTGGCCAGGAGTTATTCATACAACATCAAGCATCTTAAAGAAACAATGATAAGAGCGATAAAACACAAGGGCCTTGCTATGATAGACATAATGCAACCATGCATAACATACAATAACATCAATACCAAGGAATTCTATGATCCACGGCTCTACGACATAGAGAAGGAAGGATGGAATCCAGTTGCTACTAACCAGGACGAGTACAAAGAGAAGGTCTCAGTTGCAGTTTCAAAATCACTTGAGTGGGGGGAAAGAATCCCTATGGGTGTATTCCTAGATTACCAGACAGAGACATACGAACAAAAATTGCAGAAGCTGATTCCACAGTATGGAAAAGTGAACTACGTGACTGATCCTATCGAATCGAATGGTAAGAGCATATTTGATATAACGGAACTGATGGATTCATTCGTCTGAGGAATCGATGGAGAAACAGTGGAACGCTGAAATAAATTATATCTGATAAATTCCTTTTTTTCATTTTTTCTATTTAAAAAAATCATTTTGGCGAGAAATTTATCCTTATAGATGTTCTCATCATGCACAAGGGAAGAATAGCGGGGGATGGATTTGAACCATCGGTCTACGGGTTATGAGCCCGTCGGGATTTCCTGGCTACCCTACCCCGCTGCTCTTTCCCTATGCTGGGACCATATTTATGTTTTTATGCATCTCAATCCTCTCAGCTGCATTCCTCGTGATGCCTGAACTGCAGGTCAGTCAAGCATCCTGTCCCTTCTCTGCTGATCTTCTGCCCTCTGGTCGTACGGGTATGTGACTTCTAGCCTGCTTGCCTCATCTAATCTCCTGATCTGATCTTTAGTGAGTACCCAACCTGTTGAGCCTATGTTTTCAGTCAACTGTTCCTTGTTTCTCGCACCTATAATCGGTGCGGTAATGGCAGGGTTTGCTAGCAGCCAGTTCAACGCTATCTGCCCCTGCGTCCTTCCAGTTTCAGCAGATATTTCCTTCAACGTACCCAAAATTTTCTTTGTTCTGTCGTTCTCATACCTTGTGTACATGTCACGACTCTGAGAGTCTCCTATCCTTGTTCCCTTGGGTGCAGATGATATACCATTCGTGTACTTACCGGTTAAAATTCCACCTGCAAGTGGACTCCAGGGGAAAACAGCAATATTTTCCGAAATGGCCATCGGGATTATCTCGTTCTCCGTTGATCTCGCGATTAAATTGTACTGCGGCTGGATACTTATTGGCTTTACCCATCCCTCGTAATGGCAGATGTCGAGAGCCTTCTGAAACTGCCATGCCCTAAAATTGCTTACCCCGATGTACCTGGTTTTACCAGAATGAACCAGCTCATTGAGTGTTTCAAACGTTTCCTCAAGAGGTGTTAGTGGGTCCCAAGCGTGCACCTGGATTATGTCAACATAATCTGTCTTTAGCCTCTTGAGGCTTGCGTCCACAGAGGACAGAATATGTTTCCTAGATAAGCCGACAGAGTTTACACCATTTGATGTCCTGAACCTCACCTTTGTCGCGATGACAAAATCTTCCCTTTCCTGTTTCTCAAGCCAGTTCCCTATTATCTGCTCTGATTTGCCATCGGAATATACATCAGCAGTATCCAGAAAATTTCCCCCTTTCTCCACAAATCCTTCAATTATTGAATGGCTAGTCTTCTCGTCTGCCTGCCACCCGAATGTCATTGTTCCCAGACAGAGTTCGCTCACAAGCAACCCAGAGTCCCCAACTTTTTTAATTTTCATGATTTATCATTGGTTCATTGTTTAAAATTCTTGTTGATGCCGAATTTTATTTATTACTCTTCACAGTCCCTACTCCTATAAAACTCCCCATTTCAATGTGAAGAGGAATTGCTACATTTATCCTGATCAGAAATTGACGAAAAAACTAAAAAAACGTAATAGTCCAACTTTTATGATAACCCTTTAAAGTTGATTTGTGTGAATTGCAAATACTGCTACATCTTCAAAGACGGCTTCATTAATCAAGTATACCCTAAAACAATGAATTAATCGCCATCGATATGAGGAATATGTTCCATGGTCATCACCATAACTTTGTATCGATGATTTAAATATCGACGGGCACTTAAAAAAACTAGGTTACTTCGTGGAATTTATTATGGAAACATTTTTAGATTCCGGTACGATTATAGTGAGTGATCTATAATGGGCGAATCCGTTACAGAAACTAAAAATAAGCCTTCAGCAAACACTCGCAATTCAAATTTTTTTATGAACGAAAAGTACAACTTGGGTGCAGTTCTGATATTCATAGTACTATTTCTTGCTATCAGCCCCCTGTTGCCTGGAGTCAGTTGGTTCAGACTTGGAGACTTTACGCTTGACATGGTGAATTTCTACCACACAGTCATGATACCATTTGCGTTTCTGCTTATACTGTATTCAACATCACTTCTCGATCTCGGTAATTTTGCAAGAAAAGTGATGAACCTCAGCACATATCCCATCTTAATATTCACAGCCCTTGGAATGGCTTTCTTTTACCCCGCCTCTATGGCGAATGCAGATTATGTCCTCCAAGCTATAAGGGATATATGGATGGTTCTTCTCGCACTGATTTTCATCATAGGATTAATCGTAATGCCTTTCAGGCACAGGGACAGGTTCAAGGCAATATGGGGTGCATACATACTTGTATTCTTTGCAAGCATATCTGCTGGAATTGCAGCGTTAATGGGCATGATATATGAGTACGGAAACTTGTTCGGCTACTCTTCAATTCCACTTTTCAACAGCTACGTGACATCCTGGGGCGGACTACAGACATTCCTCGGGAATCTTGTGACATCCCATTCCCATGAAATGCTTCCGGCCGTCATGGGAGGAATAGTTGGGATCGCTGCCATATCCTTTGGCTACGGGAAACTTACTGGATGGAAGAGGAATGTGATCAATGTGGGAATGATAGTTTCAATCTTTGGGACGCTTTCCATGACATACCTCTATCTTATCTCTTCTTTTGGCACTTATGTCATACCTACAATTGCGCCATTTGGACCTGGAGGAATGAATGGACTTGCCCTGGACGATAGTCAGACTGGACTTGTAGGGATTGGGGCTATGATATCCATTTTTGGATTATATTACATTGCCACATCCAACAGGACAGAAAAATTGATCCAGATATCTGAAATGTTCACCTGGATTGCAACAATGGCAGCAATGATAGGGATAGGTTACACAATGGAAATGAACGAAGCTTACTACGGATTCGGTTCCCCGGGAACTCCACCCGCCGGAGGCCCCGGATATATGTACGACATGGCATTCACCGACGGACACCTCTTATTTGCGTTTTTCATGATGCCGCTGTTAGCAGGAATAATACTTGTCTTTATGCACTACGTTTCGGGCATGAACACCGGAAAGAGGATGACGCTCTACTTCGTA
>Ga0078972_1001290_pt1 | contig 95222 bp, 71 predicted proteins | sample YelNatPaOPGAMG01_FD_67568 | JGI IMG/M metagenome (GOLD analysis project Ga0078972, IMG submission 67568) | Hot spring thermophilic microbial communities from Obsidian Pool, Yellowstone National Park, USA - OP-RAMG-01 (SPADES assembly) (version 2) | ecosystem: Environmental > Aquatic > Thermal... | reverse complement strand
CCAACCATAACGAATTATAACTTCCTGGCCAGGATAAGTGTTTCACTTGTCCATTGCTTAAGCCATTATGTCAAGTTATAAACCTTTATGGTCGGGCACTTACTCGAGTAAGTTATAGATCTTTATGCTCGGACACTTATTGTGAGGGGAGCGAGGGAGGGTGAGGCTTTATCCACACACTCCCTCGCAGCCACTCCCCAATTAAGGGGTAGGAAAATTAAAGAAGTCTTCCCTTAAAGACTAAGAAAATATCAGGAGGGGATAAGGGTAAGCTTGACTTATAAAAATGAAAAGCGCATTTTCTTCCTCTTCTGTCTATACCTGTATTCACTGCTTGAGCAGTCGCCTTCCGTTTGAGGTTTTATCCCCTAAGGCCATATCTCAAATAAGGCTTTCCTCCAAGTCTTACCTTTTTCCCTAAAACAAGGCTAAATCATCCTAAATAACTGTCGGGGCAACCACTGTTGGAGCAACTGCTGTCGGGGCAACCACTGTGGGTGGAGGAAGAACCGGAGCAACTGCTGTCGGGGCAACCACTGTGGGTGGAGGAAGAACCGGAACAACTGCTGTCGGGGCAACCACTGTCGGGGCAGCTACTGGGACCGCAGGAGCAGGGGGAACAATGGGCATAACTGCGGCAAAACCAGCCAGACTAAAGGGCATAATTGCCGGAAGAGCAGTCATCAGGCCAACCGGAGTTGAGGGTAGAAAAGGCATAACTCCAAGCGTAGATGGAGCTGGCGGGGTAAAGGTCATCAGAGCACCTGTTGGGGCAGTGGTAGGACTGATAACGGCCTTGCCAAACCAGCCAGTCAATCCTGGGGCGGCGGGTGATACCCCAAGCCAGCCGCCAAAGGGTGAGGTGGGCGGTGTGCCGATAAATCCACCTAGGGTTGGCGTACTTGGCATCAGGGTAGTACCTGTTGTTGACCAGCTAGGAGCGCTTGGGATGCCAATGGGCACAACGGGCATAAAGGTCGCGGCTGGCGTACCCAAGCCACCGAAGGTCGGCAGAGTCGGCATCAAGGCGGCTGTAGGGCTGAACGTAGGTGTAGTGGTTGGTGGAGTTGTCCCCGGAGCAGGAGGAGTTATAGTCATGATCGGACTAAAAGTGGTCATTGGCAGCTGAGCCTGGGCACTTGAGAAAATCAGCAGACTCAAAACCATGACCAAACTGCACATTACGGCTACTGTCTTGAAATTGAATAGCTTTTTCATGTAAAAACCCCCTTAAACCTTAAAAAGATAATAAAAATTTAACCTTAAAAACAAGTTAACCTTACGAAAAAAGTCAAGCTTACTTCCCCCCTCCTGTTCTCTACAAAGATGCTTTCCTCCTCTTATATTAATTTTTATATGACTAATGAGATAAATTAATTAAGTTGGTGAATAATAATATTTCCCATACTATGGGAAATAGCACCTGTTGACTAAATAAAAATAATAGTCATGGATAAAACCTGTATCATAGATTTTTCTCTCAAATTAGCTGGATTCTTTGAGATGAGAAATGATAAGTCGTTATTTTTTCATTACGGGCTCATCGACAACTACCTATACAAAGGGTTTGAGCATCATAAATTCAAACTACCTGAAAGTCAAAATTCACTCCTCCCCTGTTTTCGGTTTTTCTCGATGAATCATCGATGAATTATTGGGGCAGTAGCTTTATTTTGAAAAGTATAGTCAAAACTCCTAAATATTTAGATAATGAATTTATTATATCAAATTTATATATTGAATTACAAGGCAAAAACTTCTAAAAATTTATCCACATAGTAGACGGGAGAGATTTTTAATTCTTACGCTTTTTAATAACTTATAGCAGCTAACAGGTTTCCTCGTCAGGTGCAAGAGCAGATCCAATTTACCCAATAAATCAGCAACCAACCATAATGAGTTATAACCTTTTTTCACTACCGGACACTTTTTTTATCGTCATGCCCGCAAAAGTGATAATCCATGTATAATTACAGTATAATTACACCAACCCTACTGGATTCCCGCCAACTCGAAAATGACATGAAATGCCTGCTCTTAGAAGGCATATACAAAACCGGAAGATAAAATGTGTCCGGTAGCAAGAACCTTTTCTAGCCAGATAATTATTTCTCTTGTCTATCGCTACCTCATTATGTCAAATTATAAGCCTTTACGGTTGGGCACTTCGCAGGGGGGCGGCCATCTGTGGTCGCCAAAATTGCACGCTTTATTAGCGAAACTACACTTTTGCAGAACTCTCCCCCCGCCTTGAACTTCTTGAAAATTATCTTTCATACCAAACCCACTAAAATCAAGGGTTCAGAGAAAAAGTGCAAAAGTATAGAGTGAAAGAACCACTAACTTATCAACAGTACCGAAACTTGGCTATCCGCCTTGATTTCTTCAACCCCTTGCGGTATGACTATGATTCCATTGGCCCTAGTATAGGCGTGAATATGGGCAGAGCCGTGGTAGTTAATCGTATCAACGAGTCCGTCAGCATTCAGAAAGACAGGAATATGCTCTAGCCTATCTGCTTTTTTACGCCTCAGGTCTTTTTTGAGTCTGGCCATAATCCGTGTCCGCTGATCAGAGCTTCCCATCAATTTGAAAAGAAATGGTCTAACCAGAACCTCAAACAAAACAAAGGTTGAAACAGGATTGCCTGGCAGACCAAAAAAATATCTGGCCCCTGGCCTACCGTCGCTAGTGCCGAATACGGTCGGCTTGCCAGGCTTTATAGCCACCTTTTCAAATTTGAGGCTGACCCCGTTTTGCCGTAAGATTTCAGGCACGAAGTCAAAATCTCCCATTGATACTCCGCCGGATAGCAGGACAACATCGGATTTCGCAAGGGCCTGCTTGAGCATCCGATCAATGATCTGCGGATTATCTTCAGCTATGCCAAAGTAGCAAGACACACAGCCTGCTCGCTCAATCTGAGCACAGAGCTGATAACTATTGCTGTTTCTGATCTGAACTGGGGTAGGTTTCTGACAGGGCTCAACCAGCTCACTGCCGGTGGCTAAAACTCCAACTACCGGCCTTCGGACAACCGGCACCGAATCACAGCCAACCGAGGCCAAGACAGCGATTTCCGCGGGAGTTATCCTAGTTCCCCGGCTCAAAACCGTATCTCCCTGCCTGAGGTCTTCAGCCCTGGGGGAGATATTGGCCGGGCCGCCCTTTTTCAGCACCCGCACAAATCCATTCTCTTCTTGCGTGTGCTCAACCATAACCACGCAGTCAGCCCCTTCGGGAACCATAGCTCCGGTCATAATCTTTGAGCATTCTCCCTGGCCAATTACCTTCTGGGGTCGATAGCCGGCGGGTATGACTTCAATCACTTTTAACAGCCGATCAAGATCAGCCGCCCGACAAGCATAGCCATCCATGGCTGATTTGTCAAAGGGTGGAATATCCATATCAGAAATGATATCACTGGCCAGAATTCTTCCCAGCGCCCTGCTCAGGCCAACGTGTTCACTCTCCGTTATTACCACTGCAGATGACAATACGATCTGCAAGGCTTCATCAAAATAAATCATGCTCTTCATCCTCCTTATTTTTCTTCTTATCTTTTTCCTTCGAAATAAAATTCTGATAATCGGAGGGAGTATTTAGGTTTGCATACCAGAGGTAGTTGGCAATTTCCACAACCTTCGTGTTACAGATGGAAAACAATTCACAAATTCTCCTCCTATCCTGATCTAGGAGACTCTTGGCTGCCTCGGCCACTCTTTTGGTATAGACGGCAAAAAGCGGCTCGTATTCTCCAGGCTTAAATGATGGAACAGCAATATCATATTGCCAAGAACAGGATAGAAGCCTTCTTAAAAGGGGCAGATTAACCGTAGGGATGTCGCAGGCGATGATGAAATTCACCCGGCTGGAAGATGCCTTGAGGCTAGAGTAGATCCCCATAAGCGGCCCCTGCCCAGGTTTTAGATCAATCACCGTATTAGCCTCTGGAATCAGTGAGGTGTGCTCTTTCTTCGATACCGAAACAATCACCTCGTCAAAGAGCGGCCTCAAGGTATCATAAATATGCCTGATCATGGTCTTGCCAGCCATGCTGAGGAGAGCCTTGTTCCTCCCCATCCTAGAACTTGATCCGCCGGCCATGATGATGGCACTGACAGGTTCTGGATTTGCTCCCGCCAAAAAACAAAGCTCCTGGATTTTATCAAGAGAGAGATCGAGTCTGCGGCCCAAAGCGGCGGCTTTTTCTCCGCTCACCTTCTGGCCGCGGATAATGTCGGCCTTTTGCCTAGCCAGAGCAGCGGATGGCTTTTCATCCTGGCCAGGGCTTCCTCCCAGAAAAATACAAAGATCAGGATCAAGCTCAGTCAAAATGTGATTACTTTCAATTATCAGAAAGCTTGCTCCAGAATGATCTGCCTCTATATCCCGAAAGGATGTGCCAAAAGGATACAGGATATCTGAGGAGGTCTCTTTCCTGGCTCCGGTACCGATTTTGACAAATACGGCTCCAGGCAAGGTTTCACAGATTGCTTTGGCCAAGGTGGTTTTGCCGACATTAGAACTTGAGCCTGAAATAACAATTACTTTCACGGGCTATCCTCTTCTCTATTCTAAATAGTTCTACTATCTTTATAGTTCTAGTATCTTTCCCAATATTTTTAAATAGAGCAGGTAACTAAAAGAGATTGGGCAACTAAACATTATTTTTTACCATAGCCACTTGAGAAAAAAAATAAAAATATTTAAAAACACCCTCTCATTCGGTGGAAGTAAATGGCAGACCAATGGTATACTTTAATAATGATAACGTTAATGATAAGGCCGCCTAGTGATTATCTCGGCCCATCTTGCCTGGATATGTAACAAGGGCGTAGCCTATTAATCAAGCCCGGCCTTATGAAAAATAAGGGGAACATTGTAATTTTAGTTCATAATTTTGGCAAGGAAAGATTATGTTAGACTCACATCAGCGTCAGATCAACTACATCCGTCTGTCAATTACTGACAAGTGCAACCTCAAGTGTATCTACTGCCAGCCGCCTAAAAAACTCCGTCAGCTTGAAAGGTCTCAGATTCTCTCATATGAGGAAATTCTGCATTTAATTCAGATTGCGGTCAGATGCGGAATCAGCAAGGTTCGTCTCACTGGGGGAGATCCGCTGGTCCGAAAAGATGTCACTAAGCTGGTAGAGGCGATTGCCCGGCTTGAGGGAGTGAGGGATATTTCTCTGACTACAAATGGAGTGTTACTAGAGCAAATGGCGCCTGATCTCTATAAGGCAGGTCTTCGAAGGATAAACATTAGTCTTGATTCTTTAAACCGAAAAAAATATCAAGATATCACTGGCCATGATCGGCTGATCCAGGTTTTGAGAGGGATTCAAAAGGCCAGAGAAATTGGATTTTTTCCCATTAAGATCAACATGGTGGTCATAAGGGGGATCAACGAGGATGAGATTTTGGATCTGGCCAAATTAAGCCTTACTTATCCTTTTCACATCCGGTTCATCGAATTCATGCCTCTTGGCAACAGCCAGCTCTGGAAAGAGCGGCAATTTTTCTCCTGTCAGCAGATAAAGGAGATTATTACTGCCTACCGCCCCCTCATCCCTTTAGCCACCTGTGGCGACTCCCCATTAGGCTCAGAAAATGGTCCGGCTCAACTATTTCAATTCGAGGGCGGGGCGGCTGGAAAGATCGGGTTCATCAGTCCGATGAGCAATCACTTCTGCTCAACCTGCAACCGAATCAGGATCACGGCGGATGGGAAACTGAGAAGCTGCCTTTTTTCCACCCAGGAGATAGACATCAAAGCAGCCCTGCGGGCAGGGGATAGTGATGATGAGCTGCAGCAGCTTTTCATCAAGGGGATCGAAAACAAACCAGCCTCAGGGCCTGACCGAAGCCGACTCTCAGCCCTCAAGTGTAATCGCTTCATGAACAGTATCGGCGGATAAGGCAAAATAAAGGGGGCTGATCTTTCTTATTGTCTGTGGGCCAGCTTGTTTGACAAGTCCTTCCCTGAGTAGTGATTTTTAGGCTGGTGGTTCTGATGATTATGGTCGCTGATCTGCTGCTTCATCTTCTCGCTCTTGTCTAAGGCTGCTGACAGGTCCTGAATAGCCTGGTGCATTTTCGCCTGGCATCGTCCATATTCGGCCCAATCCTTTCTTCTGAAGCTGTCTGTAGCAGCTTGAAAATAGCGACTAACGCTTTTGGCTAGATCAATGATTGACTGATCGGCAGTTGCGATCGATTCTTTGGTCAGCGGTTTGAGGCCGCGCCAATCGACAGCCTCTGCTGGCTGCTCGTGTAAATCAGCCCCTGCTGGCTGGTAGGGAGCATCGTACGTCGGCCCCTGCTGAGAGACTAGGCTGATTTCCTGGGCACCGAAAATACCCTGGAGAGCCTCATTCAGCGTTTGCCTCATCTCGATTTTTTCACCACAAGCAACGATAACCTGCTTCAGCTCAGGTACATTGCTTTGATCATTGGCCAGAAGATAAATTGGCTCGACATAAAGAATAGACTCTTCGATCGGAATTACCAGCAAATCCCCGCGGAAGACATCTGATCCTTGCTGACTCCAGAGAGTCAGTCGGCTGGATATCTCTGTCTGCTGATCAATCCTGGCCTCGATCTGACGAGGGCCGTAAATCAATGTTTTCTTGGGAAGCTTATAGACTAAAAGTTTTCCGTAATTCGCCCCATCGCACCGAGCGCACATCCAGGCAATCATATTGCTTTTATTATGGGGAGTGAAGGGAACCATGAGCAAAAACTCCTCTTCCGCACAGCCCGCAAGGCGCACGGTCAGATAATACCCCTTCATTTGTGAGCCGCTCTGCCCACTTCCCCTCTGCAGCGGCAGATCCCATAAATCTTCCTGGTTATAAAAGACCTGAGCATCGCCCATATGATACCTTCGGTACATATTGGCCTGAATTTCGAATAGATCTCTCGGGTAGCGGATATGGGCTCGTAAATCCTGCGGCATCTTGGCCAGGGGCTTGAAAAGTTGGGGGAATATTTTGCAGTAGGTTTGGATAATCGGATCCTCCTCATCGGCAATATAGAAGGCAGTTGCACCGCTGTAGGCATCAATGGTTATTTTTACTGAATTGCGGATATAGTTTATTTTTTTCGAGTCCACCATCTGGCCTTCCGAAAGTGGCAAGGCTACTGGCAAGGTCTGATCTGAGTTTGAAAATAGGAATATTTGTTCTGAATAGGGGTATTTATCGGTCGTGGTATAGGCATCCAGAATCCAGAAAATACGGCCCTCATCAGATACCACCGCATAGGGATCACGATCATAGGTCAAAAAAGGCGCTAGGGTCTTGACCCGATCTTTGATCTGACGATGAAACAGGATGCGGCTTTGCGGCCTAAGGTAGCTAGTGAATAAGATCTTAGGCTCTAGGTATTTTATGGAGAAGACCAGGCGGTTGAAAAAAGAGCCAATGGGCACACCGGCTTTCTCTTGATAGTGCGTGTAAACATTGATATCTCCCTTGGGATAGTCAAATTCCGGGGACATGGTGTTGACAATCACAAAATCGGTGGTTTTTTCACCATAGTAGATCTCAGGTCGGCTGATATCGAACAGCCCCGACTGACTGATCGGAGGAATATCTTTGATCAGCAGTTTAGGCAGCCCCTTTTCGGTTATGGTATCGACCGGGCTCATGCATAGTCCATAGCCGTGAGTATACTTAAAGTATCTATTTTCAAATGTCTTAGCTTGAGTGGGAAGATTATCTTGGTCCAACTCACGAATAGAGAGCATGATCTGAGTTTTCTGCCCATGCAGGAGGTAGCGGTCCTCATCCACGTTAGTGAAGCTATAATATAGGCGAATCTCCTGCAATTGCCGGTAGGTCTGTTTGAGTGGGCTTTTATCCCACAGTTTTATTTTCTTAAGAGTTAGAAAATTTGCTCCAATATTCTCAGATCTTAGCTCTGCCGAAACTCGAAACTCTTTTTCCTCAACCTGATCCAGATGATACCCCAGCCTAGTATAGTAGATATTATGACGGATAAATGGCTCTTCCCGACTCAGCTCATTTGGCAGAACAACAAATTTCTGAAACAGCCAAGGATAAAGGCTATTTCCCAAAATAGACAAAGCCATGAGTGCCGTCAGACCAATAAGCGGCCACCTCCAGCCTTCAGCCGAGGTATTGAACCAGAAAAGCAGAGCACAGACCGCGGCCATGGCGATCAGAACCCAATAGGCGAAAAGTTGAGCCTTGATGTCCGTATAGCCAGCGCCAAAAACTACCCCGCGGTTGGAATATAGAAGGTCAAAGGTTTTTAATCGGTTATCCCAGGCAATGAGAGCCAGAATAAAGCCATTTAGGATTGAAAGATGAGCCTTGGCCCTTCGGCTGAAGCTGAGCTGGCCAGGCTTAAGATTCATAGCCTTATCTTTGACATAGGTATAGCCAACTAGGAGGCTGATTATCAGCAGGCTGCAAAATAGCCACCGTTGAAGAAAAAGATAAACCGGATAAGAAAAGACGAAAAAGCCGATATCCCGATGAAAAATTGGATCAGACAGGGAGAAGGGCTTCTGATGCCAAAAGCGCAAAAGAGCGTCCCACTGGGAAAAAGCAGGCCAAAGCCCCATGAGCAGACCAAAAATAAGACAGACTCCCACAAGCAGTATGTTGACCTGCCTTGGCTTTAGCCGAATAACCCGCACCCCCTCTGGCTCCTGAGTTCGATAAGATAGCTCCCAGGGGCCCTTGGGAGGACCAGCTTTTCTAGCTAGATACATATTGAGGCCAGCCATCAGGACAAAGGCCGCACCAAAGCCACCCCCCACTAATCCTTTGGCCAGCAGCATAGTCCAGAATACCGGCGCATAGTGTAGCGATTTGAACCATAGCCACTCTCCATAAATATCAGCCAGTTCCCTGATCGCAGCCACAACCAGAAAATCTAGCAGGATAAAAATAGCAGCCCGGAAAATAATTTTTTTATCTTCTCTCATAACTTTTCCGTACTGATTTTGGAAGGGACCCTTATTGAATAAGGGTTCCTTCCAAACCATTCTCCTAAGACTTTAATAACAATAGGTAAAGTTTTAGAAAGGGGTGAAAGAGGGGAAAACCATTTTGAAAAAGGGTTTTCCCCTCAAGCCAGGATAAAATCAATCAAGACAGCTAGCAAGTCCCAAATATCTTTTAAAGATGCAGAGTGCATCTGCCGGAGTAACGCTGCCATTTCTGTCTACATCAGCACAATCCGGGCAGGTAGCTAATCCAAGGTAGCAGCGGAATGCGCTCAAGGCATCTGCTGGAGAGACACTTCCATCTCTATTCAGATCTCCATTTATTAAGGAGCACAGATCCTGGGTCTCCCCAAGACCTTCGCCATTCATATTGCCTGGAGAATTTGTCGAACCAGGCGTAGGTTTTTCAAATGATCCCCAGGGTTCACCACCATCATACAGTCTGCCTTGAGAAACATCTGTGCTCTGAGCCGAGAAGGTCAGGGTATCGATAGCCACATTTCCCCTAGCATCTGTGTCAAACAGGCCGATCTGTTCACCAGCCTTGCTAAGCTTGAAATTAGTATGCGTATTGCCTTGACTCTTATCCTCATCAGCCCAGAAGAGCAAATAGCCTTTGGCCGGAATGATCACCCCTTGGGGAATCTGCCATTTGGTCGGCTTACTCAGATCGTCAGTTAGGTACATTCCTCCCATATCCACAGCCGAATCAGTGGGATTGTAGATTTCGATCCAATCCTCAAAACTGCCTGGCTCATCAGGGTCCTCGATCGTGCTGCTATTGTCAGCCATAAACTCATTCAGATAAAGCCGCACTGATGAGCCAGCCGTGGGCAATAAGGGCAGGGAATTAGGAGTATTCTCAGCCGAAGAGTCTAAAACCCTGTAGGTCAAGAGGCGATGCTCAGCACCCGAAGGGAGAAAGGAGGTGGTTTTAGCCTCATCAGCGGCCTGCGCCTCGATATAATACCGAACCAGGCTTTCGGCAGGGCAAGGAGGAATTTCACCACCAAACAGGCCATCCCCTGCTCCTCCATCCCCATGTGCGCCATCATCAAACATAGCCACAGAGTTAAAGGGGCCGACTGCTCCTGTAGCATAGTGGAGGATCACCCGATCAAGGCCAGATTCTCCCTCAACCTGAGCGGTTATCCTCACGGCTTGCCCTGGCTTGGGGGCGCTGCCCTCTTCTGGCATCCCGGGCCGGGTAACCGAAGAAATACGTGGAGCCGATCTTTTTATCTCCTCATGATTTAGCAGGTAATGGCGGCGGTTTTTAATGAAGTTCTCAAGATCGGTGAAGCTTGCCTCAAACTGGGCGTTTGAATATAGCTTTTTAGTATCCAGTCTGACTTCATCGGCAATGAGCGCTCTATATGCTTCAATTTTTGGCGCCAGTATTTGCCAATCCAGCCACTCGTCGATAATTGTTCTAATATGCGCCAAATACCGCTGCCGGAACTGTGGAACAGCCAAAAGCCGGCTTATGACTGGACGGCTAGCGCTCTTTTCACCTTCAAACGGGCTTAGATTGACATCTCTGAGATTGAAAGTCTCATTGCCATCATGCTCCAGGGGATGGATTTGTCCTGTTTCTGGCTCGTAATAGATTTGATAATCCCAGCCTTTGGTCAAATAGCTATCTTCGTCAGTAAAGATATTCTCAATGGCCAGGAACCATAGCCAGCGGTCAACAGCCAAAACAGTGCCTACCACCTCTGGCAACTGCTCAATGGGCGTATTGTTCAAAATGTCACAGGCTTTAATCAGATTCCCCCAGGGATCAGAGGTTTTGGCTGTTTTTAATTCATACATTTGCTCATAGGCGGCTACCTCATTTCCCAGCCAGCTCAGAGCACCATTACCACCACCAAACATCATGATACCACCGCCCCCTCCACCCGGGCTGCCAGGTATGAACATACCGCCAGCGGCAATCATGTTAGGATCAGCCAATGGTATCATGCCCGGCGGCATGGCGCCAGCAGTAGGGGCCACTCCGATAGCAGGGATTGGCATGGTTCCACCAGCAGGGGCCATTTGCGGCATGGTCCCGATAACAGGGATTGGCATGGCGCCAGCAGCAGGGGCCGCTCCGATAGCAGGGATTGGCATGGCTCCAGCAATTGGCATGGCTCCACCAGCAGGGGTCAGTTGCGGATCAAACAGGACGCTGCCACCAAACGCACCGCCAGCAGGGGTAAATGGCAAATTGATTGGAAGCTGGCCTGCGCCGGGGATGGTTTGTGGATTAAAAAAAATGCCAAAATCTTCTTCTGTTATCTGACCATCACCATTAACATCCCGGGCCGCGGGGCTATCTGACCATTCGGCAAAGCTCATCTGCTGCTGCGGGGCTGCACCTCCAAACTGCTGCGGGGCTACACCTCCAAACCAGCCGCCGCCAAATACAAATACATTTTCCCCTCCAGCAGAGATACCGCCTACGCCAGCCTGGATATTTGGATCAAGAGGTGGCTGACCAAAAACAAAGAACGGCTGTGGCCATTGATTGACTAAGGCGTTGTAGTCTTCTTCTGTTATCTGACCATCACCATTAACATCCCGGGCCGCGGGGCTAGCTGACCATTCGGCAAAGCTCATCTGCTGCTGCTGTCTCCAGCTCCCCGCTGTCGGTCTTTGAGAATTGATGAAGGAGATAAAGTCTTCTTCTGTTATCTGACCATCACCATTAACATCCCGGGCCGCGGGGCTAGCTGACCATTCGACAAAGCTTATCTGCTGAGGCCCTTGGGCACCGATCTGAAAAGCCCTGCCCACTGCCCCTCCCCCGACCTTCCATCGATCTCCGCTGCTGTTCTGAAACCACTCTTTGATAAGATCCGCATTGTGTTGTTGCACATTAACGTAAATTCCCCAATTTTCGCCATTAATGACCAGCTTGACGAAATTGGCCTGAGGACAGGGAACATATTTTCTCATGATATGGAAATAGAGCACTTCACGAACAAATGATGGGTCCATACTAGCATTGTTAAGATTTAAGGTCTTATACCCCATCAGTCTTTGTTTAGAGTCTGTATAATCGATCTCGATATTGAAGGATTTTTTCAGGGAGTTTCCAGTCATATGATATGAGGTCATGCCCCTTAATCGAACCCCTACTCCAGGATATCTGATTCCATCCAGGATAAGGTCGGCAACCAGATTTTCTTCCTGGCCTGCATTGTAGTTATTGATTAACTGCTGCCACCAGTCCTGCTGGGTAAACTCAAGGTATATCGTCCGCAAGATCGACTCATCATAAAGACCGCCGGCAGCTACAGGAGTGCCGACAACAACTTCCCCTGTTGGCTCAAGGGCTTCTGCCCTTACCCTCTCGGCATAACTTATTATGGCGTAAAGTGCAGCCAAAGCTACGGCCGCTAAGATTATATATTTTTTTAGTTTAAGATGTTGAACCTTACTATCTTTCATAGGCTTGTCTCTTCCCTAACCCCGGATAAGGCCGGAATTGATTGATTGAGGTTTTTAAAATTCTCTCAGTCAAAAATCATGAACTTTAGAACTTACCCTAAATCCCTAAATTAAATTTATTGAGCCAATTTTTATTGAGCCAATTCTTTAACTTTCCATACTGTTTTATTCCCCTTTCTCGTCTTGGCTGCCTCAAAATAAAAGAGGCCTCACCCCGCGACTAGGCTTTCAAAAACCCTTGAAAGAGTCTTCTGATTCTGATAAGGAGAGTTTTTGAAAGGAAAAAAGCTTAACTTTGGAGTTTGCAGGGCTTAACAAATTGTTTCCGCAGAGTAAGGCCCTCCTTATCTAGCTTTGCTCTATCTCATTCTATGGCTTTTTGTCCGCTGGATAACCTCGAATATGCTCTTAGAAATAGAATCACATATGGCTTTCTTATTCTCTATTGCTCAAATTGCGTGCCAATCTTGTGATTTACGGTAACATAATGAAATCAATGTATATTAAGCTAATCATCTAAGAAATGGCCAAGGGGAAATTCGACTTTTCGGGCGATTTATAGAACCCGTGCGGTCGAGCGCAGCTGAAACATGGGGAAGTTATTAGTAGGCTGTTAGATGGAACCCGCGCGGGCGAGCGCAACCTCTTGGCAAGACACAGCCGGGCGTAGCTTGGCGGATAGAACCCGCGCGGGTAAGAGTAACTTTGCTACGCGGCCCGGACGGCTTCCTACCCCTTATAGAACCAGCGCGGGTAAACTACCAAAGGGTAGCCTACCAAATGAATGACCAGGCAAAAAGATCGAGGGGTGAATTTATAAATTTATAAGATGAACTGGAAAGAATGGAGAGAGAGGGTAATAGGGCGGGGCTCAGCAGACCCCACCCAGTCCTACCTAGAATATCAAGATTGGTCTGGTTTCTTATAAAGAATTCTTTTAGTTCACACAGGTGATGAATGAAGTATATCATTACTGACCGGTGCTAGAGCCGCTCTCAGAATCTGCGGCTAGCTCTGGCTTTGGCAATTCCACACTCTGCACCAGCGTCAGATCAGGGAGCGCATACTGATAAACAAAAAAGCCTTGAACAACATACAGGCAAGCTCCATCCGTGCAGAGGGCGCAAGGGGCACCTCCCCAAGGTGGTGTAGGCAGGGTGGTGGCAGAGCCGCTCTCAGAATCTGCGGCTAGCTCTGGCTTTGGCAATTCCACACTCTGCACCAGCGTCAGATCAGGGAGTGAATACTGATAAACAAAAGAGCCTTGAACAACATACAGGTAGGCTCCGTCTGTGCAGAGGGCGCAAGGGGCGCCTCCCCGAGGCGGTGTAGGCAGGGTGGCGGCAAAGCCACTCTCAGAATCTGCGGCTAGCTCTGGCTTTGGCAATTCCACACTCTTCACTAGCGTCAGATCAGGGAGCGCATACTGATTGATCATCGGGCCTTGAATAGCGTAGAGGTAGTTTTTATCTGTGCAGACACTGGATACTCCGGCTCCCCGAGGGGGCTTATTCGACTGAGCGAATGCGGAAGTGAGGCCGGGCTGAAATATCTGTCTGGCGGATGCTCCCCTGAATCCTGGCTGAAAACTTAGCCCCAGCCCTGGCTGAAAAGCTTGCCCGAATGGGGTCTGCGGCTGAGCGAATTGTCCAGATTTCGTGTTTTGCTGAGCAAAAGCGGTTGATACTCCCCTGAATCCTGGCTGAAAACTTAGCCCCAGCCTTGGCTGAAAAGCTTGCCCGAATGGGGTCTGCGGCTGAGCGAATTGTCCGGATTTCCTGTTTTGCTGAGCAAAAGCGGTTGACACTCCAAAAACGAAAACAGCCAAAAAAAGGATACCAGCACTGAGCACAGAACGCAATTTCATAATGTTCTTCTCCTACTTATCAGTAGTTGTTTTTTAGAAAATTAATTCGACAAGAAGATTAATCTGACATCTCGATTTTAAATAAGAACATCGCCTCCTCTTCCCCATGTTAGCTATGCGTATTAAGTAATGAAACCGACTTTATTGAGTTATTTTTTCAACTATCGTGCCAAATTAATAAAAATGGATATAATTTATTGAAAAATTAATAAATACTCTGATTTTAGGTAAGTAGGATCATCGAGATTAATGTTCAGATATTCGACCTAATGGTCGAAGTTATATACTGAAAGGGCGAGAGGGTTATATACTGAAAGGGCAAGGCCGAGCACAGCAGATAAGGTGGCTGAGTCATGACAAGTTTAAGCTTAGCATATAAAGTGTAGCTTAGCTTATAATTTGTTTTTTTGTCTTTAAGCCCAATTTTTCCAGGCGGGAGCGAAGATGCCTTTCGCTGATGCCAAGCATTCTGGCGGCTGCACTCTGGTTTCCATTGCTGCGCCTCATGGCTTCCTGAATCAGCTCGGTTTCAAAGGCTTTCATTTTCGCCTCATAGGTATCTGAAATATTGTGGGGATCGATAATCTCTTTTTCGGAACCAGCCTGCAATTGAATGGGCAGATCCTGCTGGGTGATATATTCACCCCGGCACAGGACCACAGCCCGCTCAATGATATTTTCAAGCTCACGAACATTCCCCCGATAATCGTACTTCATCAACTGATCTAGGGCTTCACGGGTAATACCTTTAACCATTTTTTTATTTTCCATTGAAAATTTGTTGATGAATCGGTCGATCAAAATCGGAATATCCCGTTTTCGACGCCGCAGAGGAGGAAGCCAGATGGTAACCACATTGAGTCGATAGTAGAGATCTTCCCGAAATTCTCCATTTTTGATCATCTCTTCGAGATTTCGATTAGTAGCGGCTAAAATCCGGACATCTACCTGAATGGTTTTGTTGCCACCCAGCCGCTCGATCTGCCCGAATTGAATGGCTCTTAGTAATTTCACCTGAACGGACAAAGGGATATCCCCAACTTCATCAATGAATAGGGTCCCTCCGTTAGCCTGCTCAAAACGGCCGATTCTCTGCTGTATTGCACCGGTGAAAGCGCCCCTCTCATGGCCGAATAACTCGCTCTCTAGCAAACTATCAGGCAAAGCAGCCACATTTACCACTACCCAGGGTCCGCTCTTGCGGGGACTGGCACAATGAATTGCTCTGGCGATTAACTCCTTCCCAGTGCCGCTTTCTCCCCGCACTAGGACGGTTGTTTTGCTTGGCGCCACTCGAGCCGCCATATTCAGCACCTCTTCCATGTCGCTGCTTTGGGAAAAGATACCATCAAGCTTGAATTTTTGCTGCAATTGCTGCTTTAGAATTCGATTTTCAGCTACCAGCAGCCGCTTCTCCTGAATCCGTTTGATGAGCTGATCAAGTTCATCAAGATCAACCGGTTTTGGCAGATAATCATAGGCTCCAGCCTTCATAATCTCCACGGCATCCTCAACACTCCCATAAGCAGTCATCACCACTACCTCTATGTCTGGATTTAGCTCTTTAACCTTTTTTAAAACCATAAGACCATCATCACTGCCTGGCATCCGAAAATCGGTAACCACCAGATCAACCACATTTTTTTGGACAATTTCATATCCAGCTTTACCATTGCTGGCGGTGAGGACCTTGTGCCCCTGTCGGGTTAGAAAGGTGGCTAAGACCTTGAGCTGTTGATCTTCATCATCTATGAGCAAAACCGTTAACGGCATCACCATGTCGGAATCCTTACTACTATAATCTCAACCTGCTTCTATGAGTTATTTTTCAATCTCTGAGTGGCTTTTTAATCAACAAGATTATGTACAAGATTATGTATAAAACTATTTATCAAAAACCGTGCCAGGCCAGCCTATCTAGCCTATAAGCTTGAGATAATAGCAGAGGTGATTCTCATTTCGACCAATTGGGCGAGGAAATCCTTTTCTCAATACACCCCTTGGTGCAACTCAATACACCACCTTAGTGCAAATTTTAATTTCTATTACCGTACTTCAATACTTCTTTATATGGCAATCTGACTCAAATACCTGACAAGACTGAAGAGGCATTATTTTTGCAAATTATGATATTTTAAAATTACCATAGTTTCATGGTAGAATTTTACCATAACTTTTGCCTGATTAATGACTTTATGATGAATAATACCTGCCTACAAAAACCTTAAGTGAGATATAAGGAATAATGCCGGCTTAATCTTTCCGGGAGGGAATTAAGATACATGAAATATTTGGTTTGGAATCAGCGTGGCCCAAGGTGTAGAGGTGGCATTTCCATAACGGCCATAGCCACCATCTGTTTTCTGCTGTCTTACTTTATAATAGCGGCTTCAGACTGCCTAGCAGCCTACAAACATGAGCAGAGCGACCGTGAACAATCCCAGGAGGAGGAGCCATTTGATTTCACCTCACTGAGTCTGGAAGAGCTGAAGCAGGTCATGATTATCTCAATATTAAAAAAACCGCAAAAACTCTCCGAGGCAGCCTCAGCGATTTCGGTCATAACCCAGGATGATATCCGAAGGTCAGGGGCCACCACCATTCCGGAGCTGCTGCGCGGCTTGCCCGGGATGCAGGTAGCGCAAATCAATTCCAGCACTTGGGCAGTCAGTGCCCGGGGCTTCAATCACCGGTTCGCCAATAAGCTACTGGTACTCATGGATGGCAGATGTCTCTATACGCCCTCTTTTTCTGGTGTTTATTGGAATGTGCAGGATACGCTCTTTGAGGATATTGATCGAATCGAGGTTATTCGTGGGCCGGGCGCTACGCTCTGGGGAGCAAACGCGGTCAATGGGGTGATTAATATCATCACCAAAAAAGCTAAGGATACTCAAGGTGGGTTGCATATTGTGGGTGGGGGAGTCGAAGAGATGGGCTTTGGAGCCTTCCGCTATGGGGTCAAATTGTCAGATGCTGCTTATAGTAGAATTTACCTGAAATATTCCATGAAGGATGGTTTTGTAGATAATGAGGGCAAAGCAGGAAATGATAGCTGGAACTCGCTGCGAGGCGGAGGGCGGCTAGACTACTCCATTTCAAGTAGCGATTCGCTTACCCTGCAAGGGGATATCTATAGTGGCAGAAATGGTGAGAGAGAGGCAGTGGTGTTTTTCCGACCCTGGGCGGGGGAGAAAAAGGTCAATGTTGATATTGCTGGCATTAATATTGACAATGATTTTTCCGGCGGCAATGTATTGGGCCGCTTTAGCCATCTTTTTTCCGCCACCTCTAACATGGCCATTCAAGTATATTACGACCGGGCAAAACAATGCAAACAGCGTATCTGTGGTCCTAATCATACTGAAAGTTTCGATACCTTTGATCTTGACTTTCAACACAACTTCCAATTCAGCAAGCGGCAGGAAATCGTCTGGGGACTTGGATACCGCCTGATAAAAGAGCATCTCAGCTTCGGTGGAGGGGATAAGCCAATCTTTGCCGCCCAAGATGAACACTACCATACCCATACCGTGAGTGCCTTTATCCAGGATGACATAGACCTGGTCAGGGACAGAGTTCAGTTAACGATAGGATCGAAGTTTGAGCATAGCGACTATAGCGAATTTCAATTTCAACCTGGGGTTAAAATGCTGTACAAGATCCTTGATAATCAAAATATCTGGGCTTCCATCTCCCGCTCGATCAGAACACCAAGCCTCTATGAGAGGCAAGCTCCTGCTCCCGCTCCTCCTCCGCCACCTTCTGCCGTCAATTCTTCATCTCCTTCTGGCAAACCCTCATCATCGTCCTCTGATCAGCCGCCGACTCCGGTAATTCCTCTCCCGCAAGAGGATCGTCATCTTAGGCCGGAAGAGCTTATTGCCTACGAGCTCGGTTATCGAATTCAGCCGATGGAATATTTTTCTTTGGACTCGGCGCTCTTCTATAACCAGTATAACCATCTGATCATCAATTGGGATAACAGCGGCCAGGGCAAGACCTACGGGCTGGAGCTGGCTGCCAATTTGGATCTGAGCAGGTGGTGGTCTGTGCGCGCCTCCTACACTGCCATGCGTATGCAGATCAATGTTGATGATAGCCAGCCTGGTGGCAAAAAACATGACTTTATGCCGGATGATCTGTCCACTGCTTTTTTGGTTGGCACCAGCCCAGATCATCAACTGGTGCTCAACTCTTCGCTCGACTTTTTACAGCACGGGGAGTTTGATCTAGAGCTTCGATCCGTGGACAGTCTTAAGAATAATACCGAAAGCTACCTAGAGGCCGATGCCCGCCTTGGCTGGAATATAGGAAAAAATCTTGAATTATCCATTATCGGCCGAAGCCTACTTAACAGCCACCATGCTGAGTTTGTGTATATGGGATATATACCTGATTCAGGCGGGATTAATATGGAAGTTGAGCGAAGCATCTTTGGGAAAATAACATGCCGATTCTAAGAGAAAAATCAGCTCAAAGGCTTTCCCCGAAGGCTATAGTCGCCGCCTGGGGATATGCCGCTATCATACTGCTTGGCAGTTTATTTGCTGGCCAATTAACTGAGCTGAGTGCTGCCCAGACCCGTATTTTATCCGGCCCGGAGTATCAGGTCAAAGCAGGCTTTATCTATAATTTCGCCAAGTTTGTTGAATGGCCTCAAGGCAGCTTTAATGGCAGCGATGATCCTCTGATCATCTGTATTGCCCCCGATAATCCTGAGAGTGATGTTTTTTTCTCCCTGAATAACAAGACCGTTGGAGGCCGAAAAATAAGGGTGAGAAAATGCAGCGATCCGAAAGAGATCGGAGTCTGTCATGTTCTTTTCCTTGATTCCACGGACAAACAATTTATCCAGGAGAGCTTAAAAGCAGTCAAAGATCGCAGTGTGCTGACTGTTGGGCATATTAAAGGGTTCAGTCAGCAGGGAGGGATTATTAATTTTTTTATCGAGGGGGGCAGACTCAGATTTGAAGTTAATCTGGATGCAGCCAGAAGATGCAGGCTGAAGCTGGGCTCGCAGCTTCTCGGATCTGCTGAGATTATCGCCAGGGAGCAGAAGTGAGATGCTCTTTCTTAGCCACATTTCGATCAAGCAAAAACTTAATCTGATCATTATCCTAACCAGTTGGATCACCCTCTTAGTGGCCTCGATAGCTTTCATGGCCAAAGATATCCTCACCTTTCGCCAGACACTGATCAACGATACATCCAGTCTAGCTCAGGTTATCGGGACGAACAGCTCAGGCGCCCTAGTTTTTGATGACCGCCGGGCTGCGGAAAAAAACCTCTCGGCTCTCAACGCCAAGCCGCACGTAGTATTTGCCTGTATTTACAGCCGAGATGGGAAGGTGTTTGCCACCTATTCTCCCCGCGGCCGCAGGGCAAACCTTTCCCCACCAAAGGTGCAGAAAAGCGGATACTACTTCAATAACAAATATCTTTTCTTGTTCCATCAGATTTTTCTGGAAGAGGAGATGATCGGCACGGTTTTTATCCAGTATGATCTTGTGGAGATTCGTTCCCGAATGAAACAGTCAGCAGGAATTGTAGCCGTGATTATATCGGTTGCTTTTTTACTAGCCATGCTACTGTCGTTTTTGCTCCAGCGTATAATTTCCGAGCCGATTCTTAACCTGGCCCAGACAGCCAGAGCGATTTCCCAGCATAAAGACTACTCGGTCAGAGCGAAAAAACAGAGCCAGGACGAGATCGGGACGCTTATTGATGGATTTAACGAGATGCTGGCTGAAATCCAGGCCAGGGACAATGAACTAAAGCGCCATAAGGAACACCTGGAGGAGGAGGTAGCCAAGCGCACTGCAGAGCTGGAAAACCAGCGAAAGGCGCTCCAGTATGCCCTGGAGCGTGCCGAACAACTGGCCATTAAGGCTGAGGCCGCCAACCGAGCCAAGAGTGAATTTCTGGCCAATATGAGCCATGAAATCCGCACCCCGATGAATGCCATCCTAGGCTTGAGTGGTTTGCTTGATTCTCTCATTGCCGATAAGAAGCAGAAAAACTACCTTGAAACCATAAAGTCTAGTGGAATGAGCCTGTTGACCTTAATTAACGACATCCTCGATCTTTCCAAGATCGAAGCTGGGAAAATGGAGCTTCACTATGAGCCAGTCAATCCCTATTCTCTTTTTTCCGAAATCAAGAATATCTTTTCCCTGAGCATCTCGCGCAAAGGTCTTAAATTTGTCATGGACATAGCTTCTGACATCCCTGAGAGCCTGCTTTTGGATGATGTCCGGCTGCGGCAGATTCTTTTCAATCTGGTTGGCAATGCTGTCAAGTTTACGGAAAAAGGGCAGATAAAACTCTCGGCCCGCAAAGCCGCCGATCAGGACAAAGAGGGAATGATCGATTTAATTATTGCCGTAGAAGACACTGGGATTGGGATTGACCCTCAATCTCAAGAAAAAATATTTGAGGCCTTCAGGCAGCAGGATGGCCAAAGCACCAAAAGATATGGGGGAACAGGGCTTGGCCTGACCATCTCCAAGCGGCTGGTAGAAATGATGGGGGGAACAATAACGGTTAAAAGCAAGGTGAATAAAGGCACTACCTTTGAAATTACCCTGCCCAGGGTATCAATTGCGGCTGCGGCCAGGCCAAAGCCGCCCAGCAGCTTGCGGCAGATGTCTTCATCCGAGATGATTTTTGCCGCTGAAAATAGTTTAGGTGAGCAGGCCATGGGAGGAGAGGGGAAATATGAAGTGCCGGAACAAGTGCCACCCGAAACTCTGGCCAGACTTCCAGAAATCATCGACAGACTGGAGAATGAGTATATGAGTGCCTGGAAGAAAGCCCGCCAGAGCGGCCTATTTGATGATATTGCCAATTTCGGCCATCAAATCCAGGAATGCGCGGCTAGGTATTCACTCAGTGTTCTTCAGCAATTTAGCGACGATTTGATTTTGCAGGTGAGCACCTTTGATATTGATAACCTGACAGCTACGATGGATTCTTATCCTAGTTTAATCAATAAAATCAAATTATTAACTCAGGAGCATATACTAGAGGATAGAAGCAATGCTCAGTGAGGATAGAAGCAATGCTCAGTGATAGAAAACCCGCTCCCAGAATCTTGATTGTTGATGATGTACCTCAGAATATTCAGGTCCTGGCCAATATCCTGAAAGAAGCTGGCTACCGGATGGGATTTGCCAAGGATGCCAAAACTGCTCTTGCTCACATCGATTCTGTGCAGTTTGATTTGATTCTTCTGGATATCATGATGCCGGAGATTGATGGCTATGAGCTGTGTGCCCGGCTAAAAGCGGATGAGCGGAAGAGGGATATCCCGATTATCTTTATTACTGCCAAGGGAGAGATCGCGGACAAGACCAAGGGATTTGAGCTTGGGGCGGTAGATTATATCACCAAACCATTTGATGTTCAGGAGGTTCTTGCTCGGGTCAAGACTCACCTAACCATACGGGATTATACGATCAGGCTGGAGCAAATGGTTGAAGAGAGGACCCGCCAGCTAATTCATGCTGACCGCCTGGCAACCCTGGGTACGTTTTCCGCAGCTATTGTCCATGAAATCAATAATCCTCTCTCCCATGTCTTGGGGAATGCCAAGCTGATTAAGATGGTGTGGAATTCAATCAAGCCGCTAGTGAAAGAGCATACTGGACAGAATGAGGCCGCAGCAGCGAAAAGGATCTTCGAGGATATAAAGGCTATAGAGGATATAAAAACTATAGATGAGGCCATCGAGAATCTTCTCGATGGCTGCTATCGCATATCCCGACTGACCAACAGCCTAAGAACATATTCTCGGCGCTACAGTAATACCCAGAGGGGAAAATATCCCCTGGCCGAGATTGTCAATGATGCTCTTCAGGTAGTAATGCACAAGCTTAAATTGGAAGGCATAAAGGTTGAGGTTGATATCCAGCCAGATTTGATCATAGAGAGCGATCAGCAAGCAATATCTCAGGTGTTAATCAATCTCATTGATAATGCCTGCGATGCTATGGAAGGAAGAGGCGGGGGAAAGATCATGATTAGGGCTGCTTACATGGATAATCAAATTGATATCAGGATCATTGACGATGGGCCAGGGATTCCCGAGACCATAGCTGATAGAATTTTTGATCCCTTCTTTACCACCAAAAGCAAGGATAAAGGAACTGGCCTCGGGCTTTTTATTGTCAGAAATATTATTGAAGAATATCGGGGAAGGATTGCTCTTGTTCCTTCAAAAGGCCCGGGAGCCGAGTTCCGCATTATCCTGCCAAATAAGGCGATGGCGGATGATGAGAAGATAGATGGCGGATGATGCAGATTGATTCAGGTTTGGTTTAATTATCCTTATCTTCAGCCAGTCTTACATTGCCGTGAATTAGGATGGTGAGCAAATTATCCCTGGTTCTGGCCAGGCCATAATCGAATGAGAGGTTGAGCAGGCGGCTGTCCATAAGATGGATTCTGACGGTTCCTTTGGTAACCTTGGTGATGAGCGGAGCATGGTGAGCATAGATGCCGATCTCTCCATCAGAGGTTGGCAGGACCACATGGTCAACCTGGTGATCAAATATGGTCTTATCAGGGGTTATGACTCTGAGTTGTAAAGGTTTGCGGCTCTCTACTTCCATGACTTTTTCTCCTCATCTTCTCCTGGGTTGAAATCTTTTATTATCCAAAGACAAGTATATCCAAAGATAAGTATTAAAAATCCTCCTGTTATCCTTATCCCTGCAAGGTCTTGGCCTTTTGCATAGCTTCTTCGATATCGCCGACCATATAAAAGGCTTGGTCTGGGATATGGTCGCATCGGCCTGAGAGAAGCTCTTTGAAGCTCTCGATGGTATCCTGGAGCTTGACATATCTACCGGGCTGTCCAGTAAAAGATTCGGCTACGAAAAAGGGTTGAGAGAGGAATTTTTCAATCTTGCGGGCCCGGCGGACAATGATTTTGTCCTCTTCTGACAACTCATCCATCCCTAGAATGGCGATAATATCCTGCAGATCCTTGTGGCGCTGGAGTATCCTCTGGACCTCACGGGCGGTCTCATAGTGCTCCTGCCCGACCACCTCAGGGGTTAGAACCCGAGAGTAGGACTCAAGGGGATCTACAGCCGGATAGATTCCTTTTTCAGCGATCTTGCGGGAGAGAACCGTAGTCGCGTCAAGGTGCGAGAAGGTAGTGGCCGGAGCCGGGTCAGTAATGTCATCAGCCGGCACATAGACGGCCTGGATACTGGTAATCGAGCCGAATTTGGTTGAGGTGATCCGCTCTTGCAGCTCACCCATTTCTGTAGCCAGGGTAGGCTGGTATCCTGCTGCCGAGGGCATACGGCTCAGGAGGGCCGAGACCTCTGATCCTGCTTGAGAAAAGCGGAAGATATTGTCAATAAAGAGTAGCACATCCACGTGGTGGTGGTCTCGGAAATATTCAGCCACAGTTACGGCTGAGAGCCCAACCCGCAGCCTAGCTCCAGGAGGCTCATTCATCTGGCCATAGACCAGAACGGTTTTGTTGAGAACTCCAGCCTGCTTCATCTCAAGCCAAAGGTCTGTCCCTTCCCTGGTTCTTTCTCCAACACCGGCAAAAACCGAATAGCCACCATGCACCTTGGCAATGTTATTGATCAGCTCCATGATAACCACAGTTTTGCCTACTCCTGCCCCGCCGAAAAGCCCGGTTTTCCCCCCTTTGACGTAAGGCTCCAGCAGATCCACCACCTTGATGCCGGTTTCAAAGATTTCTAGCTTTGGCTCCACATCCACAAACGGGGGAGGCTCGTGGTGGATCGGTCTTCGCTCATTAATAGTGATCCTCTCGCCGTCATCCATGAAATCTCCCTTCAGATTAAACACCCGGCCAAGGGTACTCTCTCCCACCGGCATCATGATTGGGTTGCCGGTGTCCACGACCTTCATCCCCCGAGCCACGCCGTCAGTTGAGCCAAGAGAAATGGCCCTAACCATTCCTCCTCCGATATGCTGTTGAACCTCAGCAGTCAAAATAGATTTTTGACCTTCAATCTCAACCTCAATCTCCAGGGCATTGTAGATCTCGGGCAGATTCCCCGATGAGAATTCCACATCCATGGTTGATCCTATAACTTGAACCACTTTCCCAACGTTCATGATCTCCCCCATGTATACTGACTGGTTTTCTCGCCAAGTACGGAATCACTAATTAAAGGCCAATCTTAACCTAAAGGCCAATTATTAAGGTTTTGGCCTAGATGATATTATCGTTAAAGTATATTTTACTTAGCGATAGAACCATTTACTGATGGCGGCACCCCCCTCAAAAATCATCCACTTGGCCCTAAAAAGAGCTAGCGGAGGCTAATCTCGCTGAAGAGCCAAAACCGTACCCATCATTTCATTAACCTCTTTGGTAATTTTAGCCTGACGAAGTGTATGATACATGATCCGCAGCTCCTCGATCTTGTCCTCGGCTGCATCGGTAGCCTGTTTCATAGCTAGCCGCCGGGCGATCTGCTCACAGACCATGCTTTCCAGCAGAGCCTTGTAGATCCGATTGATAATCAGCTCAGGCAGCAGAGCATCCATAAGCTCTGCACTGTTAGGATGGCAGAGAATGGGACGAGCCTTCGCTGACTTTTTCTCTTTGATCTTTTTGAGAAATTCCTCCCATGGCGAAAGATGCTCAGCCACGACTCGATAGGTAGCGCTAGCCACATAATGGGTGTAAACGAGATACAGATCGTCAATTTTGCCAAGATTAAGGTCCTGCATCAGCCGATGGCCCAGCTCTACAATTTGTGGATAGGTAAATCGGTCGGTCAAATTGTCCAGAGAGTATTCGATCGGCAGCTGGCGGCGCTCTAGATACTGGATAGCTTTCTTGCCCGCGCTGTAGTAGCGCAGCTTGACCTTCGACTCCCGTAGTCGCTCTTCCAATCTCTCTAGCTCATGATTGAGAGCTACATTAAAGCCGGCACACAATCCCTGGTTGGAAGCAATGAAGACAACTCCCGCGGTCTTGATGTTTTTCCGGCGGCTTATGCTGCTAAGCTCCAGGCTGATATCTTCTCCTAGGAGTGAGAGAAAAAAGTCCTCGGCCATATCGAGCAGCATGGTGTTATAGGCCTTGGCTGATTCCATCCGCTGCATCATGCGAGTCATGCGGACCGTGGCGATCTTTTCCATGGTCATAGTGATTTTGCTGATGCTTATGGAGGCCTCAATTCTTTTTCTAATATCCCGTAGATTTGGCATTGGCGTATCGCTCTCTATGTATGATTAGAGTAGCTAGCTGTGCTGGCCCTGTGATCTTAAATAGCCAGTTTGCTGAAAGTAATATGAAAGTACTAATTGGTTAAATTAATAATTGGTTAACTTTTCCCTGTATCTTTTCTCCTCAATCTCCTCCTAGTCAAATCTTTGCGCCTATCACTCTGCTTCTTCCTCCTCCTGAGATTTGAGCTTGTGATCCCGGGCAAACTTGACGGAAAATTCCTGCAAGATTTCTTTTAGTTTTTCTTCATCAGTCAGATCTCCGGTTTCCTCAATCAGGGCTGGAATTTCTGGATAGATACTGTGGACATAGTTTAAAAATTCCTTCTCGAAGGTGGAAATCAGGTTGTTTGGAACCCTGTCCAGTCCGCCTCGAGTGGCTGCAAAGAGGATTAGGACCTGATCCTCCATCGGCATGGGCATATACTGAGGCTGTTTTAATACCTCAACCAGTTTTTCTCCTCGATTGAGTTGTTTCTTGGTGGCTTTGTCAAGATCCGTACCAAGCTGGGCGAAGGTGAGCAGCTCTCGGTACTGGGCCATTTCAAGGCGCAGGGAGCCGGCCACTTTTTTCATAGCCTTGCTCTGGGCATTGCCTCCAACCCGAGACACCGAGATGCCGACATCAACAGCTGGACGGATGCCAGAGGCAAAAAGATTAGGCAAAAGATAGATCTGGCCGTCGGTAATCGAAATGACATTGGTGGGGATATAGGCTGAAACTTCCCCCTCCTGGGTTTCGATAATGGGAAGAGCGGTGAGGGAGCCTCCGCCAAGCTTGTCAGACAATTTCCCTGCTCTCTCAAGTAGCCTAGAGTGACAGTAGAAAACATCGCCCGGATAGGCTTCCCGACCCGGCGGGCGGTTCAATAGCAGGGAAATCTGTCGGTAGGCATCAGCCTGTTTTGATAGATCATCATAGACCACCAGGGTATCCTTGTGCTGCTCATACATAAATTCCTCGGCAATGGTGCAGCCGACATAGGGGGCTATGTATTGCATGGGAGCAAAGGTGCTGGCGCTGGCTGAAACCACAACCGTATAATCCATAGCATCATACTTGCGGAGCCTTTCCACAATGGCGGCAATAGTTGAGGTTTTCTGGCCGATAGCTACATAGACACAAATAACCCCGCTGCCTTTTTGGTTTAGAATAGCATCCAGGGCAATAGCTGTCTTTCCGGTTTTCCGATCGCCAATAATCAGCTCCCGCTGCCCCCGTCCGATAGGAACCATGCTGTCAATGGCCTTGATGCCAGTCTGAAGCGGAGTGCGAATAGGCTGGCGGTCAACGATGCCGGGCGCTGGGCGCTCAACCATTCGCCGATATTTGAAGGGAATAGGGCCGCGACCATCCAGTGGGTTTCCCAGAGGGTCGATAACCCGTCCAATTAGACCATCACCAACGGGAACAGAGAGAAGCCGCTTGAGCCGCTTGACCAGACAGCCCTCACGGATCTGCAGATAATCACCCAACACCACCGCGCCTACGGTTTCCGGCTCAAGGTTAAAGGCCAGCCCCTGGGTCCCATTCTCAAACTCGATCATCTCCCCAGCCATGACGTCTCGAAGACCGCTGATGCGGGCAATCCCGTCTCCCACCTCCATGACGGTTCCAACCTCATCCATTTCAAGCCTGGTTTCGTAGGTTTCAAGCTCCTTCTGGATGATGGTAGATAATTCGGTCATGTTGACCTTCATCTTAGTTTTTCACCCCCCTGTTTAACAGAAGATAAAAGCGTTTTCGCAACAGTTCCAGCTCATGCTTGATTGAGCAATCAATATGGAAAGAATCGCTATTGATGATAAAGCCACCGAGGATTTGCGGATCGACTATTGGCGTCAGAATTATATTTTGGGTAAAAACTTTAGTCAGCAAGGTTTGAAACCGCTGATAATACTGCTCATCCAAAGGGAAGGAGGAAATAATCCTTACCCGATGAATATTAAGATAACTATCCTGCAGATAGCTGAAGCTTTTATGAACGAGAGGAAGAATTCCAATATGATTCCAGCGGATCATAAACCGGATAACAGACCGAAAGGCTGGATGGAGGGATGGGGCAAAAATGCTCTCGAGTTTGGCTATTTTTTCTTCCCTGGTTATGGCCTGAGACAGAAAAAATTTTCTAAGCAGTGGATAGTCGGTCCACGCCTGAATGAGCTGCCCGAATTGCTCTCCGATTTCCTCTACCAAACCGTGGGCCTTGGCAAAATGAAAGATGGCATTAGCGTAGGCTGCGGCTATTTTATTTTTTCTCATCTTTCCGGCCTCTTTGCGTTCCTTACCCTTATCCTCACCCTTTTGAGGCTACCCTATCCTCACCATTTTGAGCTATCGCTATATATTCATGGTGAATGCCTAACAGCAGTTAAACAGCAGTTAAAAGCCTAATGTGGTTTAAATTGCGAACAATTTCTCTGGTATTCGGTCAGGTAGCGCTCCAGAAGCTCGTAGCCTTTGGGACCGTCAAGATCTCTTTGCAAGTAACGGTAGGTCAGCTGAAAAGAGATATCGATAATGTCCTTTTTAAACTCATCCAGGGCCTTGGCTCTGGTCTGCTCAATATCCATTTCTGCCTTTTTCAGTAGCGCCTCTGCCTGAATCTTGGCTTCGGTTAGGATCTTGTTTTTAATCTCAATAGCTGAGGCCTTACTCTTGTTGATAATATCCAAAGCCTCTTCCTTTGCCTTGAGGAGTGTCTCTTTTCGGTTAGCCAAAAGCAAATCCACCTTTTCTCTCTCCTTTTTGGCATACTCAAGGTCGCTGCTGATTTTTGCCGCTCGGCCATCCAGCCCATCGAGTACCTTGCCCCACACCAGTTTCCAGAGGACCGCCACCAGGAGACCAAAGGTCAACAAGGTCCAGATAAACAGACCTGGTTCTACCTTCAACAGTCCATCTTGCAGAATCGATAACATAAAAAGCTCTCCTTCTTTGAGTCTTAAGCTGGTTTGGCTGGTTTTGGCTTCTGACCACTTATCAATTATTTGGTAGCCACAATGATGCAAATAACCAGAGCAAAGAGGGCAATTCCTTCAACCAGGGCTGCGGCAATCAGCATTGTTGCCCGGATCGGATTTAAGGTCTCGGGCTGTCTGGCAATCCCCTCGACCGCGTTCCCGCCAATCAGTCCGATTCCTATTCCAGCACCTACCGCAGCTAGTCCTGCTCCAATGGCAGCCCCTAATGATGCTATGTTTGGCGTCATCTCCTGTTACCTCCTTCAACTGGTTTTCCGGTTTCTGTAATGATTCTCTGTAATTGAGTAATAATTACTTATGAGGTCAGATGCTTTAATGTCTTAGTGTCCTTCACTACCTGCCATACCTACATAGATGGCGGATAGGAAAGTGAAGATATATGCCTGAAGCAGGCATTCGAGAACTTCCAGCAAGCCTACGGCCACAGCCATGGGCACAGAGCCTAGTCCGATGGCGGCATGTTGAAACATAATGATCAGATAGAGGAGAACAATCAAAATAATATGGCCTCCCAGCATGTTAGCAAATAGTCGAATCATCAGAGCAAAGGGTTTGCTAAACAGGCCAACGAATTCATTTAAAACGATGATCGGCGACAAAACCATCGGCACCCCATCAGGCAAAAGGTGCTTCCAGTAGCGAATTACTCCCTGTCGAGCCATGCCGTAAATTTGGGTAAAAATAAAGGTTACTACTGCCAGAGCCATAGTAACCGCCAGATTAGCTGTGGCTGTTTTGCCAAAGGGGAAGAGACCGAGGAGGTTGCAAAAAAGAATAAACAGAAATTGAGTACAGAAAAAAGGCAAAAAGGGCCGCCAATTATTGCCCACAAACGGCTTGACGATATCATCTCGAATAAAGTTGACAAATGCCTCCACTAGGATCATAAGTCTGGTAGGCCGCTCCAGGCTGCGGGTTGAAAATTGCCAGGCGGCAATAGACAGCACGATCACCAGGAAAGCGCAAACTACCCACATGGCTACCAAATGCTTGGTAATGCTCAGATCAATTCCCCAGAGAGAAAGGTGTACGAGCGGCGCATCTCCAATATGATGAAGCAAAATATTTAAAATTCCCTCTTCATGAGCATTCATAATGTGATTCCTTAAAGTTAAAAGGAGTAGAAGGTATTGTTTGATATAAGGATGCGGGTGAATAAAAACGAGCTGCTTCCCTTTTTCCTCTTGACCATTATATCGGATCGGGCGAAGCAAAAAATCGCCGCTCTTCGGCCACAAAGTATATTTCGCTCAAATATGTGTTAAAAACCCTCTTACAAAGCCCAAAATATCGTCATTCGGAGAAAAAGCGCAGAAAATCCCCACCAAAGCCTGAATATTCTTGCATTCTGAGCTTTCCCGCGGGCATGACAAAGAATGAATGTGGTGAGTGGGCTATCCACTATGAGCAAGTATGTAGCGCTATCCAAAAAGTATGTAAGTGCCCGACCATAAAGGTTTATACCTTGACATAATGGCTTAAGCAATGGACAAGTGAAACACTTATCCTGGCCAGGAAGTTATAACTCGTTATGGTTGGTCGCTTAGCGCTATCAAACATGAGCAAGTATATTCCCCGCGGCTTAAATCATATTTCCTGCAGATATTTGGCCACCTTGAGTAAGGCGGTACATCCCTGGCCCGCGGCAATGACGTAAGGTCATATCTTTGAAGGTCATATTTATAACGTCTTACATTTTCTAAAGTCTTAAATCATATCTATGCTTTTCTATGCTTTTGCACTTTTTCTCCAAGGCCTTGATTTTACTGGATTTGCTATTAGAGATAATTTTCAAGGATTTCAAGGCGTTAAGAAATTTCTGCAAAAGTGTAAATCATATTTCCTGCAGATATTTGGCCACCTTGAGTAAGGCGGTACATCCCTGGCCCGCGGCAATGACGTATTGATATTCGTGGATTGAAGAGCAATCCCCGGCTGCATAGACCCCTTTGACTGAAGTATGGGTATGGCAATCAATGATAATATGATTATGGTTATCTAGCTCAAGAAATCCTTGCAGAAATTCTGTATTAGGACTTCGCCCAATTTCCACAAACACCCCCTGCACGGGAAGCCTCTTTTTCTCTCCATACTGCTCATATTCGATGGCCTCAACGCTCTGCTCGCCCAAAATAGCCGTGGTATTGGCTTCAGGGATGACCCTCACCGCCTCCTGGCTGGTAATCAGGTCAATCAAGTATTCATGAGCCGTGAAGGATAAGCCAATATTGATTATATAGATCTTCCTAGCGATCTGCATCAGGTAATCCGCGGCCTCAAGAGCTGAGCTTCCCCCCCCGATAATAGCCACATCCTTGCCGCTAAAGAGAGGCCCATCGCAGATAGCGCAATAACTCACTCCCCGATTGGCCAGACGGCTCTCACCAGGAACATTGAGCTTTCTCGCCCGAGCTCCGGTGGCCAGGATCACCGATTTGGTATGATACTCACCTCGATCTGAAATCACCAGAAAACCACCTTTGCGCTTTTCGATCCGTCCGACCTCCTCTCCTTCCTGGATGGGGATTTTATTGAATTCGGCCTGTTTTCTTAAAGTCTCCATAAATTCAAAACCATTGGTTTTGACAATCCCTGGATAATTCAAAATCTCTCCGCTTTCCAGGATTTGTCCCCCAAATTGCTTGCAAATACAAAGAAAATTCATCCTCTTTCGGGCAGCATAGATGCTGGCGGTCAAACCAGCAATGCCAGCCCCCACAATGATCGTCTCGTACATGTCTTTTCTCCACTTAATTTATATCTTGTCTTGTAATTTATATCTTGTCTTGCGATTGTCGTAAGTTGCTTGTATATGGGTTTTGCGATTGATGAACAAGTATCGGTTTTTTTAGAAAGAGTAAATGATCCTATTCTCTATGGAGAGACAACATAAGGGTGAGATACTGATGGTAAGGAGCCAGGCACCTTTTCGATGCTGTTTTTACCGAAAGGTGCCTGAACTCTCTTATCTTATAAGAGGATATCCCTTGCTTCATTAAAGAATAAGGATATGGAAAAAGAATAAGGATACGGAAGGTGGCGGGAGAAGGGAGATCGAACCAAAGGATCAAAAAGAGCGCACCAAGGAATCGAACTTGAGCCTCAACAAGTCACACCCATAGGAAAAAGAGCTGTCGCTGTCATTCAAAAAATGCACCATTCCACAAGAATACGCCTAAAGAGCCGCTCCCTGAGCAAGAACAGGAACTTGATCCGAGCCAGAGGCCAAAGACACCGCAAGAAGCCACATAAACTGGAGTAGGTCCAGCCACGGGTCCGTATCCTTAAAAGATAATGTCCGCATTGAGAAAAAACATACTGAGATAAAAACTTTGCCCACTAGCTACCTTAGCATGGGCAATAATCTACTCTCTTCTCTCCAGAATAATTCCCAACAAGATGTGGTTTGCAATTTCTCTATCGGAAACTCGATCATTGAGGATCGGATGATGGGTTGTTTATCGGATGATGGGTTGTTTTAGATATCACGGCAAGTCACAGCTTAAAAAGCATATTTATTGCTCTTTTTAGGCTGTGTTTTTACATGGTTAAGATAAAAATATGCCTTCTATGTCGCCGAGATCAGGCGAAGTAATTCTTAAGATCACTCAGGCAGTCAATGGTGATATCTGCTCTCAGATCCGCCGGATGGCCAAATCCACTGCTTACAAAAGCCGTGATCACCCCTGCCTTTTGGCCAGTTTCAATATCAATAGCGCTGTCTCCGACCATAACCGTACCTGTCCGCTCAAGAGCGTATGTGTCGAGAATGGCCAGTAGCCCGAATGGATCTGGCTTTAACGGCATCCCTTCGCGCTCGCCGATGACCTCAGTAAAATAGGAGGCGATGCCCAGTTGTTGCACTATCATTTTCGCTTCCCGATCAAGCTTATTGGTTAGGACAAATTGTTTTTTATGCCTGAAATACTCAAGCGCTTCGCTCACTCCCGGGTACAGGAAAGTGCGGTCGGTCAAGTGCTGGTGGTAGTAGTGGCAAAAGACCCTGAACCCTTCCTCATACAGATGCTCATGATCCCCAATCGCTCGCCTAACCAAGTGCCTCACCCCCAGGCCGATATAGCCTTTGAGCTCCTCACCTCCCTTTGGAGCAAGCCCCAACTGCCTAAGCATGACATTGGTGGCTGTGTACAGATCGGGCCGTGAATCAATCAAAGTTCCATCAAGATCGTAGATGATGGCCTGGATCGGAGTCTTATCCATTGAAAGCTACTTTGAGAGTATCCGAATTGAAGACAGAATTGCCGGAATATCAAGGCGCTGCACAAGATACATAAACTGAGGCACTGCACAGCCACATCTTGAGCAATCTACTTGAGAGCCCATAACACATGGATTTTTGAACTCACCCTGAGCGGTTAATCCGACAATACAGTTGCCCGCAGGGCAATTTTGGCTCCAGGGAGTAGTGCAGCAATTTTCCAGCTGTTTTATACTGTTGACAATGAAATAGGGATGTTCTTGTTTTAATTTTCTGATAATCTCTACCGTGGCTCGGCGCTCCTGCGGCCCTAGGAGCAGCCCTGAGGTATCATTGAGCGATGGCGTATAGAAGCCGAAAATTATTCCCCGACACCGCTTGTGCCAGAAATCTACAGTTTCTCGTAAGATCTTCTCTGCACAGTTGATAGTAGTGATATCATAGATGACAAAACAGTCAGGGCGCACATTTTTGACTATCTCTGCCCAGTGCCCTCGTTGTTGGTCATGAATCTCCTGATTGCCATCAATAGAAACCAGAAAGGAGACATTGCTCCAGGTAGTAGGGAGCGGGATAGTGCCATTTGTGGCCACCCAGTTCCATTTAAACAGGTGAATCAATTTCTCAATACTTTCGGCCCGCAAAAGAGGCTCTCCTCCTGTCCAGGCTCCATAGTAGCGGTAGCTTGGCGGAAAAGAAGAGAGCAGCTTTTCCCATTGCTCGGTGGACATTTCCGGCTGATTTTGGTACCATTTCATGTAGCAGGTCTGACAAGAGAGGGTACAGCGATGGGTGAGGTCGATGCTAAACCCGATCGGTTTTCGCCGCACAATGCGATACCAGATATTTATATAGTCAATAGGATTCATATTATATTTTATCTATATTTTTAATTTTATTTATTAGACTTTCTTCCCATGGATTTCCAAGAATTATGGCCCGGAATTATGGCCCGACAAAGGCGCATTTCAAGGCCCGTGAAATAACTCTAGGGCCTACAAGTCTCATCAAGATTTCCGCTGCCCAGCCCAATCGATAGATAACAAAATCAGCCCGCTTTCGGGTATGAAGAGCATTGGCAAATTCACGGCCACATTCTCTCTTCCACTGCTTTTCGTAGTCCTCAAGAGGTCTGTCCTGCCGAACATGATCAGCGCTGACCTCTCCAGCTATGCGGCCACAGATCATGGCCGTAGGGATTCCCCCGCCATTGGTAGCCATAACGTGCCCTGCGGCATCACCGACCAGGATGATGTTTCCGATAACGGTTTTTCGAACAGGGCCATTGACCGGCACCAGACCGGCGATAGTGGAAATTTTCCGGCCACATGCTGTCTTATTTATCATAGAGGGACTTTGAATAAACTCATCCAGAAGCTTTAAGATATTCCGATCGTAAAACCTTCGGCGTATCCCAAGCCCAATATTCGCCCTATCTTCTCCCTTGGGGATTACCCAGGCATATCCCCCCGGCGAGACATTTCCATAATACATTTCAACCACCCTGGGTTCGATCTTGACATTTTCCATGAGGTACTGGACACAGATAGCAATATCCTTCTGAACGGATATACCCAGAGGATTGAGCAGGTTTCGGTTCGGGCCGCAGGCCAGGATAATGACCTGGGGGCGAAAAATTCTCCCTTTCGCATAAACTGCACCATTTTGAACCTTATCGACCCGGCTGTCCATTTGAATCGTAACTCCGGCTTTGGCCGCCTCCTCCAGCAGATGTTGCTCAAATCTATCCCGGTGTACACTATGCCCTTTGAGCGGCATATCAAAGCTGCTGCCTTTTGGAGAGTACACCCTGACGATCTCGATCCGCTGGGCGATAAGATCGTCGCGGATATGGTAGAGCTCAGGGACCAATTGGCTGCGCACAAAAATCTTTTCTAATTCTTCGGCTGTCGGGAAAAACTCGCCGCAGCGGATAGGAATACCGATCTTCTTTTTCTGCTCTAGCAAAAGAACCCTCGCTCCCCGCAAGGCTGCATATCGGCCAGCTATCGCTCCAGCAGGTCCACCGCCTATGACCACAACTTCAAACTCTTGTTTTGAATTCATCCTCAATGCTCCCTTAAAGCAAACAGGCTCATCATGAATCTTGCTATTTGCTGAAGAGTATACTCTTTTTTGATACTTTTCACAATGGTAATATCGCATTATGCCCTTGGGTTCTGTGATAAGCAAAGAGAGTGCTTGCTTCAGTTATAAAATAACGGCTATGAAATATAGCGGCTTGTGGTTCTTATGCATTTTATGAGTTGACTTTGATCGGGGAGGTCTATTATAATCAATTGTTCAAATGGATCGGGGGACTAGCTCAGCGGGAGAGCGCTGCCTTCGCATGGCAGAAGTCAGGGGTTCAAATCCCCTGTCCTCCACCAGGCAAGAAAAGAAATTCCGCGCCCGTTACCACTTTTATTCCCACTTCACTATTATTCTATCACTCTATGAGTGCTGTTTCCTATTTTTGGGGAACATCTGGGGCTGTCGCAGATGTTCCCCATCTCAAGGGGGAAAACCCTTTTTAAGGGGAAAACCCTTTTAAAAAAGGGTTTTTCCCCTTATCACCCCTTTCCTAAAACTTTAATTATAAATTAAAGTTTTAGGAGGATGGTTTGGAAGGAACCCTTTTTCAAAAGGGTTCCTTCCAAATAAAGATGGGGAGCATCTGGGGCTGTCGCTAGATAGTTGACAACTTTATGTATAACATGATATAGTATATCCCTTGAATGATTTTATTAGAAAGTGGGGCTGTGGCGCAGTTGGGAGCGCGTTTGACTGGCAGTCAAAAGGTCGTGGGTTCGAATCCCATCAGCTCCACCATGAAAAATAAAAGGGAGTCTATAAATTGCTGACTCCCTTTTGTCTTTTCTGGATTTGCCTTTTCTGGATAACTCAGTCCAAATCAATTTATAGGGACCACTACCCAGGACAATCCGCGATCGAATTCATCTCCTTCGGTTGAATATCATCCACGATGGGCTGAGACCCTAGCCCATGCCATACCTTATCCCCCTAAAAATATATCTCATCCATGATATATCTATATATCTCATCATATATCTCATCCACGGTGGGCTGGTACCCTAACGACGAATGAGGTCCCTTCTCCTGGCCTGCTGGAAAAATTGATCTCGCCGTTATGGTCAGAAACAATCGTTCGAGCAATGGAAAGTCCAAGGCCGGTTCCCTGCTCGACCGATTTGGTGGTGAAAAAGGAATCGAAGATCCGGGGTTTAATGCTCTCATCAATACCGATTCCATTATCCATAACCCAGACCCGAACATTTTTATTCTCCTCATCCGCCTCACACCGAATGGAAATTTTTTTCTGTTTATGCCCATTTCTGGCATCAAGGGCATCCCGAGCATTGGAAATAAGATTGACAAATACCTGCTGTAACTTAGTCTTGTTACCCAAAACAAGAGGCAAATCAGCAGACAGATCAACCTCTAGTTCAATGCCCCGGTTTCTCAGCTGATGACGGAAAAGCGAAATAGCACCTTCTAGGGCATCATTGATGTTTATAAGCTCCATAGTTGTGTCAGACTGTCTGGAAAAAGCGCGAAGGTTTTCAATAATCTGCTTCATCCGCTCGCATTGCTCATCCAGCATTCTTAAATATGGTCTAGCTGGGCTATCCTCATCAAGTTCTCTCTCAACCAGATAGCTAAAGCCCATGATCCCGCAAAGTGGCTGCCTAAGCTCATGACAAACGCTGGCCGCCAGCTCTCCCATAGCCGACAGCTTGGCTGCCTGCACCAGTTGCCCTTCCATCCGTTTGATCTCATCGGTCCTCTTTTGAATTATATATTCCAAACTGTCCGTGTACTCTTTGATCGTCTGACGCATCTCGATTTTCTTCGAAGCCCGCTTTATAGCCACAAGCAGCAGATTTATTTCGCAAGGTTTAGGAATAAAATCGGAGGCATCAAGGCGAATGGCTTCAATAGCTAAATCCATGGTCGCGTATCCAGAGATAACCACAACTTCATGGTTTGGATACATCTTTTTTACTTGCCGAATAAACTCAAAACCATCTATACCAGAGGGGAATTTGATGTCAGTAATGATAACCATCGGATCTTGCTCCTCTTTAAGGAAGAGCAGGCCTTCCTGTGGGCTTGAAGCTATGGCTACCATAAACCCGTGTGCTTCCAATAGGCTCTGATACGTCTTTTGGATCGAGCTATTATCATCTACTAATAAAATTTTATACATCTACTGCCCCCCTGCATACGTATAACCTGTATACATATAATAAATAAAAAACATCAGATAAGATAAAATAAAGATGAGATTAAAAAGAGATGTTAAAACCTTAGAAGATAATAATAATTATATTTAAATAAAAGATTTCTGTCAACAAAAAGAAGATCGTAGAAGAGTTTTTAAAATATTTTAAATTGAGTTAATAGGGATAAGATCATGAGTTAATAGGGGAAAAATCAGATACCGAACGATAATCGCTCGGCTAATGGATAGGGAAGGCCAGCCTGAATGATCTTATGCTGGGTTTTGGAAATATTATATTCGAATCGGTAAATTTGAATCCGCTTTTGATGCGAGTTTTCTTCATAAATACAATAAGCTCCCCTGGGATCATAATCACGGGGCTGCCCTACACTGCCAACATTGATAATGTAGCGATAGCCCTCCTCTAGGAGGATGCTTTGGTCTAAACTTTGCCAACAATTGCCTGCTCTGTCAGTGAGCATGATCTGTACCCGGTGAGAGTGCCCGATAAAGCAGATCGGAGAGGTAAAAAAAGGGAAATTTTCAGCCGCATCCTGCTCAGTAAGGATGTAATGCCACTTTTTTGGCTCACGAGGGGATGAGTGGACCAGGCAAAGTTGTGGGAGGTGAATAATAACTGGAAGGCTTGCCAAATACAGCTTTTCATCGGGCAGCAATTCTGATTGTGTCCAGAGCATAGCCTGCCTGGCTAAGGGATTGAAAAACTCCAGGGAGGTTAGCCCGGCAGCGGCATAATCATGATTTCCCGCCAGCACAAGGTCTGCAATTTCAGCAATCTGGTGCAGGCACTCGGAAGGATTAGCTCCATAGCCAACCGCATCGCCCAAAAAAAAGATCCGATCCGGGCGCTCCTTTTGAATCTGAACCAGCAAGGCTTCGAGAGCCTCGAGGTTCCCATGAACGTCAGAAAAAATCAGGTGCTTCATCTTCTGTCTTCCGCCCCTACTGCCGCCCCTGGTTTTTATCCGCCTCCTGCAGGAGTCTTTCCTTCTCCTTGGCTATCTTATCCAGGATGCCGTTGATGAAGGGGACGGATTCATCCGTTCCATAATCTTTGGCGATCTCCAAAGCCTCATTGATGCTGACCTTATCGGGAATTTCTGGCAGAAATAAAATCTCGTAGGCAGCCAGCCGTAAAATATTCCGGTCCACGGTAGGCATCCGAGTAATTGACCAGTTTTCTGAAAATAAAGAAATACACTGATCAAGGAAGGCTAGATGCTCCAAGGCTCCACCCGCCAGTTGATTGGCAAAGTCCTTCACTTCCTTAGGCTGCTCGTGTGTGGCCCAAAATAGCTCCATTCCCTGCTCCGGAGGATCTTTGGTGATATCCAGTTGAAAGAGAATCTGGAGGGCAGCCTCCCGTGCCATCCTCCTCTTGCCCATAAAAGACCTCACTCTCCTTACTTATTCGGCCAGCTTCTGATACAGCCTGGCCATCTCAATGGCACACATGGCAGCCTGAAAGCCCTTATTGCCTGCCTTGGTGCCGGCCCGCTCAATAGCCTGCTCAAGGGTGTCAGCAGTAATAACCCCAAAAATTAACGGCACTCCAGTATCCAGAGACACTTTGGCAATCCCCTTAGCTACCTCAGCGCTGATGTACTCAAAATGTGGCGTATCACCACGAATTACCGCTCCCAAACAAATCAGCGCTTCGTGGCTCTTTTTCTGAGCTACCTTTAAAGCCGCGTAGGGGATTTCAAAAGCCCCAGGCACCTTAATAACCTCGATATTCTCCTCGGCTGCTCCGTGCCGCAAGAGCGCATCGAGACACCCAGCAAGCAGCCGCTCAGTAATAAACTCATTGAACCGGCTAACAATGATTCCAAAGCGGATCCCCTGCGCGCTCAGGTCTCCTTCTATGACTTTCAACATTACATTTTCTCCTCAATAGTGGTCAGCATATGACCAAGTTTGATTTTTTTGGTCTTCAGATACTGAACATTATTCTGACAGGGCTCGATTTCAATCGGTATCCGGCTCACCACCTTGAGGCCGTATCCTTCAAGCCCTACAATTTTGCGGGGATTGTTGGTCAGGAGCTGGATATTTTTCAGCCCAAGATCTCTAAGCACCTGAGCCCCTATTCCATATTCACGCAGATCCGGCTTAAATCCGAGAGCCTCATTAGCCTCGACCGTGTCCTTGCCTCCATCCTGAAGCTCATAGGCCCGCAGTTTGTTCAAAAGACCAATTCCCCGCCCCTCCTGGTGAAGGTAGAGGATAACCCCCTTTCCCCGCTGAGCTATCATCTCCATAGCTTTTTTAAGCTGAGCCCCACAATCACACCGCAGCGACCCTAGTGCATCACCAGTCAGACATTCCGAGTGAACCCGCACAAGTACCTCCTCTTCAGCAGACCAGCTACCCATAACCAAAGCAATGTGAATCTGCTTGTCGATCGTGCTCTGATAGGCAATACCCTGAAATATCCCATAAAGGGTAGGTAGAGAAAAAGAGGCGGCCCGGCTGATGAGCTTTTCTGTTTGGAGTCTAAAGGTGATTAGATCCTTGATAGTAACCAATTTGATACCATGCTTTTTCGAGAACTCAATCAAGGAAGGAAGCCTGGCCATGGTGCCGTCAGGATTCATGATTTCACAGATAACGCCTGCCGGATACAGGCCAGCCAGACGGGCAAGATCAACGGCTGCTTCGGTTTGTCCAGCCCGCGCCAGAACCCCACCCTCTCTGGCTCGCAAAGGAAACATATGACCGGGCCGAGCCAAATCTTCAGGTCGGGTTTTGGGATCAATAGCTGCCAAAACAGTTGCTGCCCGGTCTGCGGCGCTAATACCTGTAGTAGTCCGGTATTTGGCCTCAATCGAAACCGTAAAGGCTGTCTCGAAAGATGAGGTATTCTCCTGAACCATCATGGGAATTTTCAACTCATCCAGCCTCTCTCCAGTCATAGGCAGGCAGATCAGCCCACGGCCATATTGAGCCATGAAATTGATCGCCTCCGGAGTAACCTTTTCAGCGGCGATGGTCAGATCCCCCTCATTTTCCCGATCCTCATCGTCGATCACAATGAGCATCTTCCCTTGACGAAGATCTTCCAAGGCTTCTGGAATTGTACTAAAGCACATAGGTATTTTCCTTCAAATACAGTTTAAAGTTATAATTTATGCTAGTTTATATTTCTATGTAATTTATGTTATAATTATTATAATATTATAATATTATATTTATGGCATATTTTATGACAAAAACCCATGTTTGGCTAAAAATTCCCTATCCAAAGAGGGAGAATGTATCTTGGCGCTAGCAGATTGAACCAAGGGATGTGCAGCCAAAAGCCGGTGAATATATTTAGCCAAAAGATCAGCTTCAACATTAACCCGATCACCAATTTTTTTCTCTTTTAACGTAGTTACCTCGGCGGTATGGGGAATGATGGATACCCACACCAGGCCATCTTCCAGGGAAGCAATGGTCAGACTGATCCCATCAATAGCGATTGACCCCTTATCCACCAGATAGCTAGAGATGCTTTCAGGGGGCTCTATTCCTAAAAGATAGAGCTGACCGCTCCTTACAAGCTTTCTGATAATCCCGACCCCATCAATATGACCAGTAAGAAGATGCCCCCCCAAACGATCAGCCAGCCGCAGCGCCCTCTCCATGTTGACCAGGTCTGAGACCCTCACCTCGGCCAGGGTGGTTGTTTCGGCTGTCTGGGCTGAGATATCGAACTCCAGGATATGATCGGTCAAAGAAACTACGGTTAGGCAAACCCCATTAATGCAAATACTGTCGCCGATCCGATCCTGGCTGTCTGGCCGAGATGGCCGAATCTTAATTTTGGTAATCTCTCGCCGGTGCTGAAGGCTAACTACGATTCCTACTTCCTCGACAATTCCGGTAAACATGGAAAACTGCAACTCCCTTTTTTCTACTCACTGCCACAGCCAAAGGGAGACCAGATGCAGGTCGAAGGTGGCCTCTCGACATATCCCTCAATCATCAAGTCATTCCCAAAGCGCTTAGTTTTGATATTGGTCAATCGAATGGCATCCTCGACCCGAGCCACTCCATCACCTCCGATAGTACTTGGAGCTGCGGTGCCGCCGATAATCTTTGGGGCGATAAACATGATCACCTTGTCAACTATCCCAGCCTGAATGGCCGATCCATTAATGCTGGCCCCTCCCTCAATCATGAGAGAGGTGATTTGCAACTGCCCAAGCTTGACCACCATATCCTTCATATCGACCATATTCTTGCCCATAGTTTTGGCAAAAATTACCCGAGCTCCTATCTTTTCAAGCTCTTTTACCCGCTCAACCGGAGCATTGGTGGTGGTGATGATAATGTTTTCAGCCTCTGACTGCTGAGTAAAGATTCTAGCTTTCAAGGGAATCCTAAGTAGGCTATCGACTACAATCCGCTTAGGATCACGGCCCTGTCCATCTTTGAGGCGGGTGGTTAGCCGGGGATTGTCGCGAATCACTGTCCCAATGCCCACCAGGGTAGCATCGATTTCATTGCGCAACTGGTGGACAAACCCCCGCAGCAGAGCGCTGGTTATCCAGCGCGAATCTCCTGTCTTGGTAGCCATCTTCCCATCAAGGCTCATACCCATTTTCAGAATTACAAAGGGCGTTTTGGTCTGGATATACTTGAAAAAGTATTCGTTGAACTTTTTGGCCGCATTCTCTAAAACACCAGTCTTGACCTCGATTCCATGCATCTTCAGTTCCCTGATTCCCTGGCCATTAACCAAAGGATTAGGGTCTTTGGTGGCGACTACAACTCGCTGGATACCTGCTCGGATTATTTCAGCAGTGCAGGGGGGAGTCTGTCCTTGATGGCAGCAAGGCTCAAGGTTAACATAGAGGGTAGCTCCCTGCGCATTTTCTCTGGCTTCCTCAAGAGCCTTAATTTCAGCATGAGGAGCACCATATCGCTCATGGTATCCCTGCCCTACCACCTTACCATCCTTAACGATGATAGCCCCAACCATCGGGTTAGGGGAGGTTCTCCCCTTGCCGCAAGCAGCCAGCTTAAAAACCTGATTCATATATTCTCTATCCATTTTTCTATCTCTTCCTTCAAGCGGTTTCAAATAAGGCGGCAATAAACTCCTCGGCCTCAAAATCACGAAGGTCCTCTATCCCTTCACCCACACCGATCAGTCTAATCGGTATGGCCAGCTCACGAACAATGCTAAAAATGATTCCTCCCTTGGCTGTGCCATCCAATTTGGTTAAGGCCAGCCCAGTGATTCCCTCAAGAGCCTCGTTGAATTGCTTGGCCTGCTGAAGGGCATTCTGCCCGGTAGTGGCATCCAACACCAGCAGGATTTCATGCGGAGCCTCTGGCAGCTCCTTGGAAATTACTCTCTTCATCTTTTGCAATTCCGCCACCAGATGATCCTTGGTGTGAAGCCTGCCAGCAGTGTCAATAATCACTAAATCCATATGCCGTGAGCGGGCCGCCTGAATGGAGTCATAAACTACGGCTGAAGGATCAGAGCCGGATCGATGTTTAATCACCCCGCTACATCCGGCTCTCTGCCCCCAAATTTCTAGCTGTTCAATAGCTGCGGCCCGAAAGGTATCTCCCGCAGCCAAAAGCACCTTCTTCCCCTGTCGGCTGTAGCGGGCCGCAAGCTTGCCGATGGTCGTGGTTTTGCCGACACCATTTACTCCCAGCACCATCATAATAAATGGAGAATGGGTGGAAATCTCTAGCGGAGATTGGAATGGTTTTACGATTTCCAGAAGCTCTGACCGCAAGAGCGACCGAAGCAGCCCAGGCTCATTGATCTTTTGTCGCCTGGCTACCTCCCGCAGCCTTTCCACTACCTCATGGGCGGTTTGATAGCCAAGGTCAGCCAGAATCAACACTTCCTCAAGTTCCTCGAATAGTTCCTCATCAACCCCAGCTCGACCACGTAGCAGCCGCTCAATCCCCCCCATAAAGGTAGTATGGGTTTTCGACAACCCCTGGCAAAGCCTTTGAAACCAACCTGTTGATTTCGATTCCATTTTTTTCCCTTTATTTCATCATTTCATCTTCAGCCTGCCAATATACCCTTGAGCCTCTCTAGCTCGGACACTTTCTGGAGCAAGATCAATAACCTTCTGAAACTCTTTGGTGGCCAGCTCATTTTGCCCGTTCTGGAAATAGGCGATGGCCAGATGGTAGTGGACCTCTGTGGCCAGAAAATCATCCTGCTCTCCTCCTCCCTCAGCCATAGAGAGGAGCTCCAGAGCCTTTTGAAAGGATTTTATCGCTGAGGCATTCTGCTTCATGGCCAGCAGGGTCAAGCCAAGGTGGTAGTGGGTGTCAGCATAATTGGCGTCAAGCTCCAGCGAGGTTTCAAATTCGACTCTAGCCTTATCATACTCCCCAAGGTGATAGTAGGCCATTCCCTTATTGAAATGAGCCAGCTCAGGTGTAGTATAGGAAGAAATCGACAGTGCCCGGTCAGCATAGCGGATAACCTCAGCCCATTTCTCAAGCTTGCCCAAGGCAGCAGCTAGATTATTATAGGCATCTGCAAACTCCTTATTCAGCCTGATCGCTTTCAGATACTCCTGGACAGCTAGCGGAAACTTAGCCTGAAAATAATAGGTTAATCCCAGCCCATTATATACCCTAGGGTCTTTGGGGTTAAGCTCTTGGGCCTTCTGAAATTCAGTGAAAGCTAGATTATATTTTCCATTCCGAAGATAGAGCAGCCCATATTCATAATGATTTTCCGCCTCCTGTAAGCGAGCCTTCATTCCCTGACATCCCACCACTGGGCCAAGCAGAATGAGGGCCAAGGAGAGCCCAAAAACAGCTATACAGATAAACGATATCGTTCTTTTCATTTTCCCTCTAATCATTTCCCCTCTGAAGCTTTGAGTAATTCCTGAATAACTTTCCCAAGGTCCTCCTGGTACTGTCCATACTGCGCCCAATTTCCGTTCTTGAGGCTCTCGGTTGCCTTTTGAAAATATTGATCAGCCTGCCTGGCTAGCTCATGCAGCGATTGCCCCTTGGCTTGAGCCGGCACTGGCGGCTCAACAGGGGGCTGTGGCTGCTTAGGCAATGGAGCGGCTTCAGCTACCTCTTGACCAAAGACGGCCTGCAGAGCCTCAGACAGTGTTGGTTTCATCTCGATTTTATCTCCATAGGCCACGATCACCCTCTTTAATTCAGGCAACTGGCTTTCTCCAGCGGCTACAAGGTATACCGGCTCAATGTAGAGAAGCGACTGCTCAATGGGGATAACCAAAAGGTTTGCCCGAAAAACCTCAGAGCCTTGCTGGCTCCACAAGGTCAATTCACGGGAGATATCAGTTTGTTGATCAATCCGGGCCTCGATCTGGCGAGGGCCGTAGATTAGCTTTTCCTTGGGGAATTTATACACCAGCAGCTTTCCATAATTAGGCTCATCACATCGGGCACAGATCCAGGCAATCATATTACTTTTGTTGTTAGGAGTAAAGGGTAGCATCAGGAGAAATTCCTCTTTTTCCTCCCCCGGCAGCCGCATGGTGAGATAGTACCCCTCCATAGGCAGCTCCTCTTGGCCGGAGAGTCCCTTTTGCTTCGGCACATCCCAAAGATCTTCTTTATTATAGAAAACCTGCGCATCCTTCATATGATAGAGCTGATACATCTTGGCTTGAATTTCAAACAAATCCTTGGGATAACGTATATGAGAGCGTACATCCTGAGGCATATCAGTCAAGGGTTTAAACAAGGAAGGAAATATCTTCTGATAGGTTCGAATGATCGGATCCTGCTGGTCAACCACATAATAGACCACTGTCCCATCATAGGCGTCAATCACGACCTTAACCGAATTACGGATATAGTTGATCATTCTCACCTCTGGCTGCTGCTGAGCGGGAAATAGGATCGACAGAGGGCCAGATACTCCAGGGAGCAGGCTGTCAGTCTCTGAAAACAGGGGTGATTGCTCTGAGTAAGGATATTTATCCGTGGCCGTGTAGGCATCCTGAATCCAATACAGGTGCCCATCTGCTGAGACTATCGGGTAAGGGTCCCGATCATAGATCAAAAAGGGCGCAATGGTTTTGACCATGTCCTTGATTTCACGGTGAAACATGATGCGGCTCTCAGGCTTAATATAGCCAGTCAGCAAAATCTTTGGGTCTGAAAACTTTAAGGCAAAAATCAGCCGACGAAAATAGGAGCCAACCTTGACTCCTCCCCTCCCCTGATAGCTGGTGTAGACATTGGTGTCTCCCTTAGGATAGTCAAACTCGGGGCTAGCCGTATTGACAATCACAAAATCATTGGCCACCTCTCCGTAGTAAATTTCAGGCCGATTGACCTTCAAATCAACCTGGCTGACTGGTGGAATATTCTTAATCAGCAGATTGGGCAGCCCCTTTTCGGTTACGGAATTGACCGGACTCAGGCAGAGCCCATAGCCATGCGTATATTTAAAATGCTCATTTTCCCAGGTCCTGGCCTGCTCAGGCAACTGATTTTGGTTTAACTCTCGGGGAGAGAGCATAATCTGCGTATAATCCCCGTTAAGAAAATATCTATCCTCATCTATGTTGACAAAGTTATAGTAAAGACGCATCTCCTGCATCTCGCTGTAGGTTTGCTTTAGTGGTTTTTTATCCCACAGCTTGATATTCCTGATAGTAGGCGAATTATTCCGTATATCCGCAAGGCTCAGATTAGTGAGAGCCTGGAAATTTCTCTCTTCGATGGCATCAAGATTATATCCCAGCCGGGTATAATGAATATTGTATTGGATATACGGCCTTTCCTTGGCCAACTCGTTCGGCTCAACGATAAGCTGCTGAAGCACAAAGGGGTAAATCTCGCTCACCAAAATGGAGAGTAGAAACAAGCTGGCTAGACCGATCAAGGGCCACTTCCACCCCTTATAGGAGATATTGATCCAGAAAAGAAAGGCACACAGCGCGGCAATAGAGAATATAATCCAATACGCTATGAGCTGAGCATGCATATCTGTATAGCTGGCGCCAAAGACCACACCTCTTTGTGAGTAAAGTAGCCCAAGCATTTTTAGCCGCTTGTCCCAGGCAAACAGAATCAGGATCAGGCTAGCTAAAATTGAAAGATGAGCCTTAGCCCTGCGAGTGCACATAAAATCTGTCAACTTGAGCCTCATCTCTCCATCTTTCGAGTAGACATAGCCGACCAGAGCAGTAGTTATCAGCAGGGTGTAAAAAAACCATTTTTGCAAAAATACCATCACCGGATAGGAAAAAACAAAAAATCCAATATCTCGGTGAAAAATAGGATCGAGACGGGAAAAAGGGGTCTGATACCAGAAGCAAAGTAATTCATCCCATCTGGTCGCGGCTGGCCAAAGCCCCATAAAAATACTTAGGATCAGGCAGCCTACCAATAGGAGCCGATTAACATATTCTGGTCTGATAGGAATGGTTTCCACCGATCCCATACCCTGCCGCCGGACCGACAATTCCCACTGTTTTTTTGGGTGTCCAATTTTTCGGGCAAGATAAACGTTTACCCCCAAGACAAGGAAAAAAACAACTCCTAGCCCAAGACCAGTCAATATCCTAGCAAGCAGCATTGTCCAGAATAGCGAACTATACCCAAGCCCCTGAAACCACAGCCCCTCTCCCCAGATATCGGCCACCTTTCCCAAAACGAGAAAAAGTAGCAAACACAAGCCCAGGATGAGGATTGTCCTTTCTTTTCTCATGAAAATTCCCCCAAAAGAGGTGATTAATATACCCCGCCGCTACTCATCAGCGAGCCACAAGCAAGAATTATAAATGACCTGGAGCATCAATACGGCTAGAAGAAGCCCATCATGTCGACGGGTAAATTATCTAAAAGGATATAATTTACCGTAGGTTATGCTACCATAAACCCTAAAAGCATGTCAAGTGGATATCAGGCCAGGGCGCAGGGCGATTGTATAATAACCGGGCGCATTTTATCTTCCGGTTTTGTATGCGCACTGAAAGTGCAGGCATTTCATGTCATGCCCGCGTAGGCGGGAATCCAGAGGATTGCTGCCATTATACGATGGATTATCACTTTCGCGGACATGACGATAAAAAAGTGTCCGGTAGTGAAATGAATGGTCCTCTATGAATAGTCCTCTCGCAACAAAGTGCGCCAGTTGTGGGTGGACACAAGGGCCGCCCCTACATGATTTGGGTAATTTGAGCTGCTCTCGCGCACTTAGCGATAGAACCACTGAATCGCCGACAAAAAGAAAAACCTGTGCAGGCTGGCCATGCGCCTGCACAGGTTTTGAGGATTGATCAGATGATCATCAGGAAGATCAAAAAGAGGAAGAGTTCCTCCTTCTTCTCCTGGTTTCAATAGGGGAAAAAGCAGCAATTTAACTGACCACACTATAGAGCCGCAGCCGTAGCAGCCGGACTAGCTATGGATGAGCCAGTGACCGCGGGAGCAGTTGTTGTCCCTCCGAGCAAACTGTTCAGGCCAGACAAAGCAGCCAGCCCACCCATCATTGAATACGGATTCATCATCCCAAGTCCCAGTCCGCCATATCCCAGTCCGCTTAAAGACCCACTCAAGCCACCAAGACCGCCAAGGCCACCATACAGGCCGCCTAAGCCAGCCAATCCACCCATCATTCCATATGGGCCCATAAGACCATATCCTAATCCCCCTAAGCCGCCATAGAGGCCCAAGCCGCCACCTATCCCGCCGGCAAGGCCGCCTAAGCCAGCCAGGCCGCTGAGCCCACCAAGCATATAGGGGCTCATCAAACCGGCTCCAAGGCCGCCTAAACCACCATACATTCCTCCGCCATACAGTCCATATCCATACATACTGCCCAAACCGCCACCGAGACCCAAACCACCGCCGAGCCCACCAAGACCAGCATACATGCTACCCAGGCCACCTAGTCCGGCATACAGTCCTCCCCCATACATGCCGCCGCCTAAGCCTAAACCACCATATAGGCCTGAATAGCCGCCTAGACCTGAATAGCCGCCGTACGAGTAGGCCGGATATCCACTCATTGAACCGATCTGAGCATAAGTGAGACTGGAAGAAAGCAAAAAGAGCCCAAAAGCAAAAATTGCAAACAAAACCAAAGACTTAACCATATTATTGCTAGACATATTCTTTAACCTTACCTCGATTATAACGTATTTTTCATAACCACACTGTTTAAATGTTGTTACCCTCATACCTTTTGTAAAATCAACCGACAGAGGGTAATGACTAAAAAATGTCGATACCGAAAAGAGCCTATTTCCTGGCTTTCACTGCAAAAGCAGCTTAGCTGCTTTACAAGTGTTTAGCCTTCATCATTTGGCTTTACGAACACCACCTTCCTTATCCCTTCTCTCTATTTCACCAGGGATGATTTGCCCCTTTGAGAGGCTTGCTGCTATGAGCCGCTTCTGGCTTTTAGCTTTGAAAAATCCTGAATAATCAAATAGAAAAGCAGAAAAAGCACAGGCAGCCCTAAAATTTAAATTTTTACTGGGAAAAGCTCCTGAAAATTTAAGGATATTGATGGACGGATACTTTGAATGGCGTGAAGAGATGAAAATCTAAACCGGCCCCCAAAGCGGCCCCCCAAATATTCCCGGAGTAATCTATCTAACAGACGAGAGATAGGGTTTTTGACTTACGCAATATTTCATCACCCTCGGGTAGTATTTAACTCACCATCCTGGCCACACGATATAACCAGCCTGCTGTTGTCTTAAGATCAGCCCGGCCAGAACAAGGGCCGCAGTAGCCAGGGCGATCGCATCCCTTCTTTGCAGACGGGGAAAGAGGAAATGTTGCCTGCCTACCTCTCCGCTATAGCCTCGCTGCTCTATGGCTAGGGCTAAAATTTGAGCCTTGCGAATGGTGGATAAAAAAATAGGGGTGATCAGGGGAATGAGATTTTTCGCATAGCTGACCAGCCCCCCTCTTTCTCCATAGCCTGCCCGCAGCATTTGAATCTGGCTAATCCTTTTCCCTTCCAAGAGGAGCTGTGGGATAAACCGCAAGCTGATAACCATCATCAGGGTAAGGTCTGGGACCGGAATCCCAAGACGATAGAGAGGATAAAAAAGGCTCTGAACGCACTTGATCAGCTTGAGTGCGGAGGTGGTCCCAAGGAGCAGGAAGGAGGCCGCAGTCATAAGGCAGAGCTGAGCAATCAGGGTAAGTCCCTTGCTCACTCCTTCCTGCGTTACGGTGAGCCCAAGTGCCGGTATCTGGAAGAGAATCCTTCCAGGAGTAAAGAATAAATAAAAAATATTGCCGATAATAAAAAACCAGAGCAGAAATTTCAGACGGCTTACCAAATAACGGATTGATATTTTTGCCAATTTAGCCGAGATCAGAAGGAATATACCAATCCCTGCCAGCACCCCTGGCGCTGGGGAGAAAAATATCCCCCCAAAAAGTCCAAACACAATGGCCAACTTTGTCCAGGGATCCAGAAGAGCAATAGCCGACTCCTGCTCTGCCTGACTATGGTTAAAGATTGAAAGCATTAATCAATCTGACGCCGCAGAAAAGCCGGCACATTCAAATCTTCATCCTCATCCTTATCCGGGTTATTCAAAACCCCTAGCTGTTCTGGGTTGATCACCGAACGACTTCGGGCAAACCGCGGCCCAGAAGACAGCGCCTCGGCGTCTTCCCTTCTGCCAAACTTCCCGTCATAAAGCTTGTCCTGGGCTCTGATATAAGTAGGAACATCTGGATTCCTAGGATTATAGCTTCTCGGTTTTGGCCTGGCGGCCTGAGTAACTACATTTTCTATTTTCTGGATCTTTTCTTCCCGGTGGTCGAATCCAGTAGCAATCACAGTTACCCGAACCTCATCCACCATCCCTTCATCATGGACAGAGCCGAAAATAATATTGGCATCCTCATGCACCAGCTCAGAGATAGCCGATGAGGCCTCGTTCACCTCCCATAGGGTCAGATCGCTTCCACCCGTGATGTTCAGAAGAACCCCGCGAGCGCCCTCCAGAGAATTGTCTTCCAGCAGAGGGCTTGAGATAGCCTTCTTGGTAGCCTCCAGAGCCCTGTTTTCTCCCTTGGCTACACCTGTGCCCATCAGAGCGGTCCCTTTCTCCGACATGATGGTTTTGATATCGGCAAAATCGAGATTTATCTCTCCATGTTTGGTGATCAGATCGGAAATCCCCTGCACCGCCTGGTGCAGAATCTCATCGGCCATACTGAAGGCGCTCCTCATGGAGGTCTGAGGTTCAATGATATTCAAAAGCCTCTGATTAGGGATAGTAACCAGAGAGTCCACGGCTGCCTTCAGCTCTTCGAGCCCTTTTTCAGCCTGGAGCATCCTTCTTTTCCCCTCGAACAAAAAAGGCTTGGTTACCACAGCTACGGTCAGGATGCCAGCTTTTTTGGCAATATTGGCAATCACCGGAGCCGCTCCAGTGCCAGTGCCACCACCCATGCCGGCCGTGATAAAGATCATATCCGCTCCCTGGACAATTTCCAGAATCTTTTCCTCATCCTCCTGGGCAGCCTTGCGGCCAATTTCCGGATTCGCTCCGGCTCCAAGCCCCCGGGTCAGCCTAGCACCAAGCTGTAGCCGATTCGGAGATGGAGAATTGCGCAAGGCCTGCAAATCAGTATTGACCACGTAAAATTCCACCCCCTGCATCTTAGAGTTAATCATGCGGTTGACCGCGTTACTGCCGCCGCCTCCCACTCCAATGACTTTGATATTGGCTGAACATTCGTAATTTTCTTCCAGATCTATTGCCATCGTTCTAATCTCCTTAGAAGAAGTATATCTTATTAATAATATATTATTAATAATATAATTATATCTTAATCTTTGACTCTATATAAGAAACTACATCTTAATAAACTACACTTTTATCCATTTTGTAGCTAATTGAAACATTGAAACTTTATGCTAACCATTAGTGTCATTAGTCATTCCTGCGAAAGCTTAGAATCAATCTACTATCCTCATAGATTCTAAGCCTTGCGCGAAAAGATAAGGAAAAATGCAAAAAATAATTAGAAAAAATCCTTCATCCAATCCTTCATTCGCTTGAGAATACTTTGAAAAAGGTGGCTATCACCTTGCTGAGACTTGAAATTGACCTTTTTTTGGCCGTTTCTCCATCCATAGAGAATCAGTCCCACTCCAGTAGCATATTCAGGACTTTTGACTACATCTGCCAGCCCGCCAAAGCCAGAAGGGATGCCGAGCCGTACGGGCAAATCAAAAATCTGCTCGGAAATTTCCACCATCCCCATCATAAGGGCTGAGCCTCCCGTAATGACCACTCCTGCCGGAATCAGATCAGCATAGCCACTGTTTTTGATCTCCCGGTCAACCAGCCCGAAAATCTCCTCAGCCCTCGGCTCCATAATTTCCGCCAGTACCTGACGAGAAACAGTCCTGGGCCTTCGCCTTCCAACCGTAGGCACTTCGATTGTTTCGTCTTTATCCAGTAGGGCAGCCATGACACATCCATACTCTCTCTTAATCTGTTCGGCCTCTTGGTTCGGAGTCCTCAGCCCTACAGCAATATCATGAGTAAAATTGTCTCCGCCAAGTGAAATAACCGCTGTGTGGCGTATGCTTCCATCCACGAAAATGGCCAAATCCGTAGTTCCTCCACCGATATCGACCAGCGCCACTCCTAGCTCTTTTTCGTCATAGGTAAGGGTAGCTTCGCTGGAGGCGAGTTGCTCCAGAATAATGTCTTTGACCTCAAGGCCAGCACGGTTTACACTTTTGATAATATTCTGGGCAGAGGTGATGGCTCCAGTTACGATATGGACCTCAGCCTCAAGCCGCACTCCGCTCATTCCCAGCGGCTGCTTGATCCTGTCTTGGTTATCAACGATATACTCTTGGGGCAGGACATGGATCACCTCCCGATCCACAGGCAAAGCCACAGCCTTGGCCGCATCAATTACCCGGTCGATGTCGCTCTGGGTAATTTCACGATTCTTGCCCAAAATGGCGATCACTCCTCGGCTGTTGATCCCCCTGATGTGTCCTCCGGATATGCCGACATAAGCCGAATCCACCTGAATACCTGACATGAGCTGAGCCTCGTGGACCGACCTTTTAATAGATTCGACCGTGCTCTCAAGGTCAATGACTACCCCCTTGCGCAATCCATGAGAAGGGCTAAGGCCAAGGCCGATAATATCGATCTCACCCCGGCTGTCAATCTCTCCAATAATGGTACAAATCTTAGTTGTACCAATGTCTAGGCCCACAATAAGGTTATCTTTCTTAACCATGATCTTAGATTCACCTCCTTTTTCAGGGAGTTATCCCATATGCTTTGTTTGCGGTTTGATAATAAGCTGATTTTTGTATCTTAAGTCTATGTACTTAATGGAGGAAACTCTGGTCTGAAGACTGTTCCAGGCAGCCTTTAGATACTGAAGGCTCTGTTGCAGATTACTGATCCCAAGGTGAATCTGGCAGCCCTTGCTTTGGCTTGATAGGGTGATGTTTTCTGGATTTTTGACCGAGATTTCCGAAAAATCCGCTAGCCACGGCGCTTTCATGGCCTGCATTAGGCAAAGGGCTTGCAGAGCCGCTTCAAGCTTAGAGGAGTCAGGTTTTGAGCCTACCTCAACCCTCTCAAGATCAAGCCCACTGATGATCGGCAGTCTCAGCCAGGCCTTTTTATCCGAAATAGCCGCGATCAGCACTCCCTCTTTGTCCACCAAGTAAAGTTGATCGGCTTTAATAATTCCCACAGGCACCCGCTCTTTTACCTGAATCTCCAAGGTTGAAGGGAGACTACGGCGGATGTATATATCCTTGATCCATCCATCAGAGCGAATCTGCCGATATAGGTCAGCCAGCTTGACCTTGAAAATGCATCGGCCATAGGCTGACGAGAAGGCTAGATTTAGTATCTTCTCCCGATCGCACCGCTGTGCTCCGATGATGGTGATTTTGGACACCAGAAAAGTGGGGATTCTGTCCAGAAGATGCTCTGTGGCCCACACAGTGAGACAGCAGACCAGAGCCACTAAGGCCATGATAATCAATCTCTTCTTTCCCATACGCATACCGCTTTCCTGCTTATTTTTCTGCTCATTCCTGCCTCAAAGAGAATTCATTTTTGGTCGTCAAGAGCCAAGTTAAGAATTCTCTTCACCAGTTCCTCAAAAGGTATTCCAGCCACCCTGGCTGCCTTGGGCAAAAGACTTGTTTCGGTCATGCCAGGAATGGTATTTACCTCAAGCACAAAGGGGTTCCCCTGCTGGTCAATTCGAATATCAACCCTTGATACCCCTCGGCACCCAAGCGCCCGATGAGCCCGCAGACCCCAATATTGAACCTGCTGATAAAGGTTTTCCTCAAGCTGGGCAGGCACAATATATTCCGTTTTGCCCGGCGTATACTTAGCTTCATAGTCATAGAATCCTGAGCGAGGGACAACCTCCACTACCGGAAGAGCCTGATCAGCCAGAATACCTACCGTAACTTCCCGGCCATCAATGAAATCCTCAATCAGGACCTCACTACCATATTGAAAGGCATGAGCGCAGGCCGCTTCCATCTCCTCAGGGGCCTTGACCAGAGAAACGCCAAAAGTAGAGCCTTCCTCACAGGGTTTGACCACAACCGGATATCTCCAGGCGAGCTTGGAGGCCTCTTGCGGCCTGGCTAGGAAATCCCCGTGAGTCAGAACCACAAACCGCGGGGTAGGAATGTGATGGAAGCTCAGCACCGCTTTAGTCTTGGCTTTATGAAAGGCCAGAGCACTGGCCAAAACTTTTGATCCGGTATACGGGATGCCCATGACCTCTAAAAGCCCCTGCACTGATCCATCCTCTCCTCCCCTGCCGTGTAGGGCTAGAAAAACTAGATCAATCTGGGCAGCCATAAGTTTTCTAACCATCTGGCCGTCAACATCAATTCCCACTACCTGAAGCCCTTGGCTTTTCAAAGCATTTTCAACCGCCCGACCTGTTCTGAGCGATACTTCACGCTCTGAAGAGGTGCCACCCATCAATACAGCAATCTTCATCTCAGATAAGTTCTTTTTGGCCATTATTCTTTAAATCCCCTTCGTCTTTTCACACTGGTTGATCCCCATTTAGTGGTTTTCTCACCAAGTGCAAGAGCAAATCCAATTACCAAACTCAATTTTAGGGGCAGACCTTGCGTCCGCCAAAATTGCGCACTTTTTTAGCAAAAGAACCATTTAGCCTTCTCCCACCACCAAGACCTCAGTCTCCAGGATAAGGCCAAAGGATTGATAGACTTTTTCCCGAATCAGCTCCATTAACCGCAGTACATCAGCACAGGTGGCTCCCTGTCGGTTGATGATAAAATTGCCATGCCTGGTTGAAACCTGAGCACCGCCGATTGAAACCCCTTTAAGGCCAGCCCAATCGATCAGCCTGCCTGCTGACTCGCCAGGTGGATTCTTGAAGATGCAGCCTGCCGAGCGCTCCCGCAAAGGCTGGGATCGGAGGCGATAAAGATAGCGCTCTCGAATCCTGGCCAGAATATCATCGCCTTGCTCAGCCTGAGGCAGATGCAAGATGGCAGAGGTAATTATCCCGCCCGGCGGAGGCAGACAAGATCGCCGATAGGAAAAATGCAGCTTATCCCCCGACAGCGTGGCCAATGATCCATCCTCATAAACTACAGCTACCTCCTTGACCAAAGAGCCGATCCCCTCCTCTGCCGTCCCAGCGTTCATACAGAGTGCACCACCGAGGGTTCCTGGAATACCAGTAGCAAATTCAAGGCCAATGAGTCGGTGCTGAATCGACATCCGAAGCAGGGAAGAGATAAGACTAGCGCTTCCAGCAGCCAGCATATCGCCTTCCCTAACCATCACTTTAGCAAATTCCCCAGCCAGCCGAATCACCACCCCCCGTATACCGCCATCCCGCACCAGGAGATTGCTCCCCTTGCCCAAAATAAAGACAGGCTGCTGAAATTCACGAGCCAAGCTAATGAGAGTGCGCAACTCATCAAGGCTCCTCACCTCAGCCAGGCAGTCGGCTGGCCCGCCAATACCAAAAGAGGTGTGATTTTTCAATGGTTCTTGAAATTTCACCACCCCTTGAAAAGTACTCAACAGCCGATCCTGGAAAGCCTTCTCCATCATGAGCATCTCTCCTTGACCGCGGTAATGATTTTGGGGCCGAGTTTCCAGATATCCCCAGCCCCAAGGGTCAGGACCATATCGCCTGGCCGGACCATCCGGGCAACCAGAGGTGGAATCTCTTCCTTATCAGCGATGTAGCGCACATCTTGGTGGCCGCTTCGTCTGACCCCTTCGACCATAGCCAGGGCATGAACCCCCTCGATCATCTCTTCTCCAGCCGGATAGATATCGGTGATGATCAGGGTATCGGCCTGAGCAAAGGCAAGAGAGAAATCAGCCAGCAGATCCCTGGTCCTGGTATAGCGATGAGGCTGGAAGATAACGATCAGCCGTCGGCTCAACTCGTCGCCGTCTCCCTCAGCAGCGGCTAAAACCCCTTTGGCCGTAGCCAGGGTTGCCCGAATCTCTGCCGGATGGTGTCCATAATCATCAACCACATAGGTAGCTCCTATCTTAGCTTTGATTTGAAAACGCCGCATCGCTCCCTGAAAAAGAGAGAGACCCTCTCTGATGGTGTCAAATGGGATGCCGAGCTCAAGGCCAACCGCTACCGCAGCTAGGGAATTTGAAACATTATGGATGCCCGGCACATTCAGCAGCATGTGGCCAAGTTTTCGCCCCTTCCAAACTACTTCGAAGGAAGAGCGCCATCCTGTGCTCTCAATACCTGCGGCTTTAACCTCTGCCTGAGCGCTGCTCAGCCCGTAGGTGATATACCGTTTTTGGATAGCAGAGACAAGAGCCTGAATATTCCCCTGATCCAGACAGATAACTGCTGCTCCGTAGAAGGGTACCTTATTGATAAACTCAAGGAAGGCGGCCTTTAATCTCTCCAGAGAGCCGTAGTGGTCCATATGCTCCTCATCTAAGGTAGTAACCACAGCCAAGGCAGGAGCCAATTTCAAAAAAGAGCCATCGCTTTCATCCGCCTCAGCCACCAGAAACTCTCCTTGTCCCAGTCGGACATTGCTGCTACCCAGACTCTCCAGCCTGCCGCCAATAATGGCCGTAGGATCAAGGCCGCTGTGAGCGAGCATCGTTGTGATCATCGAGGTAGTAGTGGTTTTCCCATGCGTTCCAGCTACGGCAATGCCATACTTTGGGCGCATCAGCTCAGCCAGCATCTCCGCACGGGGAATAAGCGGCAGGGCCATATTGCGGGCAGCTAAAAATTCCGGGTTATCCGGCCTTATGGCTGATGAGTAGACCACAACATCCGCAGAGCGGATCTGATCAGGGTGATGGCCGATCATCACCGAAATGCCAAGCCGCCGAAGATGAAGCGTGTTTTCCGATTCAACCCGGTCTGATCCGCTCACCTGAAAACCCTGCCTGTGGAGCAGCTCAGCCAGAGCACTCATCCCGATGCCGCCAATGCCGATGAAATGTATGTGTTTGATTTTCCAAAACATATCTTTTCTCACCTTGCCCTTTGGTCAACCACCTTCAGGCACTCCTGAACGATCCTGGCCGCGGCCTCTGGTTTCCCAAGCCGCTTTGACTCCTGGCCCATGCGGGCCAGCCGCTCTGGCTGCTCCATCAGAGCCTGAATCCTGGCCCATAAACCAGTAGCCGTAAGCTCTTGCTCCAGAATCATCTCCGCTGCTCCTGCCTTGTGGAGCTCGGCGGCATTCATAGCCTGATGATTCCCAACCGCATAAGGGTAGGGAATCAAAATGGCGGGTTTGCCCATCATGGTAATTTCAGCCACTGTTGTGGCTCCGGCCCGACAAACTACCAGGTCCGCGGACATGTAGGCTTCCATCATCCGGTAAATGAAGGGCAGGACAGTTGCCTTGATAGGGAATTTTTGATACTGTCGCTGGACCCAATCAAAATCCTCTTGCCCGCTCTGGTGGATAATTTGCAGCCGCTCGGCAAAAGCCGGGGAAAGGTTAGCTAGCCCTTCTAGTATCACTTCGTTAATCCTGTGCGCCCCCTTGCTACCGCCAAAGATCAGCAGGGTGAATTTTCCCTCCTCAAGGCCAAGCAGTGCTCGAAAATCACTTCTCTGCCTATCCTTAGCCTCTGCCGGCATCTCCTGTCTGCGGACAGGGTTTCCGCTCAAGATAATCCTCTCCCTTGGCACAGATGGAAAAAACGCTTCCGTGCCCGCAAAGGAGATAAACACCCGCTCGGCCCACTTGGCCATTATTCTATTGGCTCTTCCTGGAATCAGATTCTGCTCCTGGATCACCAGCGGGACCTTGTGCCACCGCCCTGCTACAATCATTGGAACTGAAGGGTAGGCCCCAAGACCAATAATCAGCGCAGGATGAAAGCTGTGCACCAGGGCGTTTGCCTGCCTTATGCTTAAGGCAAAAGAGCCCACTGCCCGCACTGTACGCCAGGAAATCCCATGGAAGCTTTCAACCGAAAGCGTGGTGTATCTCCATCCTTCTTCGGATAAAATCTGCTGGTCGATCTTTCTTCGAGTGATGCAAAACAAAATTTGAGCCTCCGGCCTCTGCCGCTGAAACTCCTGGGCAATAGCTACCCCAGGATAGAGATGTCCACCCGTGCCTCCGCCAGCTAGGATAATATTCATAGGCTATCTTCTATTTATAAAACTACACTTTTGCGGAAAATCTCTCCCTGCCTTGAACTTCTTGCCTCGAAATTCTTGAAAGTTATCTTTGAAGTTATCTTTCATACTAAATCCAGTAAAATCAAGGCCTTGGAGAAACAGCGCCAAAGTAGAAAAAATGCCAAAGTATAGATTTACAACGAGACATTGTTCCTTATACCAGCCATTTCATCTGTCCCGCGATGGAGAGAATCGAGGCGTTATCCTCATAAATTCCTACTTCAAGCAGGAAAGATGTTATGGAAGTCTCGTTGTAGTAATAGATTAAGGTAATAATGGTAAAAATTAAGGTAATGGTTAAAAATTTTCATTTTTCTGATCAAACTTTCCCACTAAATCTGCCGAAAAGAAGATTAGGTGGATTTTACCTTGATGCTATTAGTTAATAAAAATATATAAATCATTATATATTCCTTATGTATGCTGAGAGATATTCAATAAAATTCCCGCAGTCAGGGCACTTATAATCAGCGAGGAGCCGCCGAAGCTGACAAAGGGCAGAGGCAGCCCCTTGGTCGGCAGCAGGTGAACCGTTACGCCCATATTGATCAGTGCCTGCAAACCAATCAAGCAGGTAATCCCTAGAGCCAGAGAGCGAGCAAAAGGGTCTTTGCTCCTTTGACTGATCCTCAGGCCGCGCCAGATGAAAATGGCAAACAGGGCTAAAACAACCAGGGTGCCGACTAGACCTAGTTCCTCGCCGATAACGGAAAAAATGAAATCCGTATGCGCCTCAGGTAGATAGCCTCGTTTCTGAATTCCTTGTCCTAACCCAAGACCAAACCAGCCACCAGCTCCCAGGGCAGAGAGTGATTGAATGATGTGATATCCTGACCCTTGCGGATCCTTCCAAGGATCTAAAAAAGCCTCGATTCTCTGCCGCTGATAGTCAAATATACGAATCATACCTATAAAGACGATCAGAGACAGAAGCCCAAAACCGATAAGATGTCGCTTCCTGGCTCCGGCGGCAAAGATCATAGCTATAGCTACAGCCACAACCAGAACACTGGTGCCAAGATCGGGCTGCTTCAAAATCAGTAAAAGAGAGATACTAAACACGATGCACAGCGGGAGAAATATGGCCTTCATATCAGTGATCAGCGCTGATTTTTTGGTCAGAAAATGGGCTAGGTAAAGCAATAGGGCAAATTTGGCAAACTCTGCTGGCTGGAAACTGAAGCCGGCAAGCTTCAGGGCCCGAAGCGCCCCTCCAGCTCGCTTCCCCAAAAAAGGGATGTAAACCAGGGTTAGCAAAATAAACGATGTGATTAGAATCACATAGCTCTTGTTTCGCCACCACTGGTAGGGAATAGCCGAAGCAGCCAGGAGGACTACGATGGCTAGCCCCACATATAGAGCTTGTTTTTTCAGAAAGTAGAAGGATGACACCTGATAGCGCGATCCTTCAGCCACCAGGGCACTTGCACTGTAGACCATAACCAGTCCAAGCCCCATAAGGATCATCACGATCAAAAAAATAATCTGATCGCCTGCTCTACCTTTGCTGAGCATCCTTGATCTCCTGAACAAGCTGTTTGAAGACCTGGCCTCGATGGGCGTAGCTTTCAAACATATCGAAACTAGCACAGGCTGGAGAAAGCAGCACGGTATCTCCTGGAAAAGCCAGGGAAAACCCCTGCTGCACCGCATCCCGGAAAGAATCAAACCGATAAACTGGCACAATTCCTTGAAAGAATTTCGCTACCTTATCCTTTGATTCGCCGATAGCCAAAATTCCCCTAACCCGCTCTCTGACCAGGGGAATCAGGGGATGATAGTCATTCTCCTTATCCCGCCCACCCAGTATAAGCCAGATCGGTCCGCGGACAGTCTCAATGGCTCGAACCACAGCATCCACATTGGTCCCTTTGGAGTCGTCAATAAATCGCACTCCTTTGATTTCAGCCACAAATTCGATCCGATGAGAGAGCCCGCAGAATTCATCTATGCTGCTTTGGATTGCGGTCCGCTCAACTCCGCACAGCCAGGCGGCCAAAGCAGCGGCCAGGACATTCTGCCGGTTGTGCTCGCCAGACAATTTCATTCGGGCCAAAGAGCAAATAGACTCCGATCGACCATCGAGGCAGACCACAGCCTCTGTCCCCTGAAGCCTGATTCCCTCCTCCTCGGCTGGCGCTGCATCATCGGTGCGGAAAAAGAGCAGTCTGCCTGCTCCTTGCCTTTTTTGGAGCAGGGTTGGCGTAGCTGGATCTTTGGCATTGACTAGGGCAAAGTCTTCGGCAGTCTGGTTGGCAAATAGCCTGGCTTTGGCCTCAATATATTCATCCAAGGATGTATAGCGGTCAAGATGGTCCGGGGTGATGTTGAGCATGACTCCCACTCGAGGACAAAATCGGTGAATGACCTCAAGCTGAAAACTGCTCACCTCGGCAATGATAAACTCTGCCTCTGGATGTTCACAGACTAGGGGAGAGAGCGGGGTGCCGATATTGCCGCCGAGGATGAATTTTTTGCCGCTGCGGGTAAATATGTCGCCTAAGAGGGTCGTGGTCGTGGTCTTGCCGTTTGTTCCAGAGATGGCCAGGATCGGTGCCCGAGTTAGGGAAAAGGCTAACTCCAGGTCATTAGAGATAGGAATGTTTCTCTTTTTTGCCTCTTCAAAGGCAGGCTGGCTGATCGGCACTCCTGGACTGACTAGGATAAGGTCTTGATCAAGGAAGGTCTCGATCCGGTGGGCGCCGAATTCTGCTCGAAGCGGATAGCCAGAAAGCTCGGCCAGGGCTGCGGAAAACTCACTTTCCGGCCTAAGATCATTAATCGTTACCCGCGCCCCCTGCTCAGCCAACAGTTTAGCCAAGGCCACCCCGGTTTTAGCCAGGCCAACAATCAAAACTCTCTTTCCTTTGAATTCTGCAATCTGCATATCGACCTCTATTTTTTGAGTTACCTCAATTTCAGCGTGCTCAAGCTTATCAGGGCCAGGATAATGGAGATGATCCAAAAGCGCACAATGACCTTGGGCTCTGCCCACCCTTTCAGCTCGTAGTGATGGTGGATCGGGGCCATGTTAAAAACCCTCCGCCCACGCAGCCGGAAGGAGCAGACCTGAATGATCACCGATAAGGTCTCAATAACAAACAGACCACCAACAATGGCCAGCAGCAGCTCATGCTTGGTGATAATAGCTACGGTCCCAAGGGCTGCTCCAAGGGGCAAAGACCCTGTGTCTCCCATGAAAACCTGAGCAGGATAGGCATTGAACCACAGAAACCCGAGCCCAGCGCCGACCATGGTTCCGCAGAATATAGTCAGCTCACCCGCTCCCTTGACATTGATAATCATTAGATAATTGGCAAATGAGGCGTGCCCGGCCAGATAGCTGATCCCCATAAAGGCCATAGCTGAAATTATGAGCGGTCCGATAGCCAACCCATCCAGTCCATCGGTCAGATTAACGCCGTTGCAAGTGCCGACAATCACGCCTATGGCAAAGGGGATGTAGAACCAGGAAAGGTTTAGCCGGAAGTTTTTTAAAAATGGCACAGTAAGCTCACTGGTGTATGAATTGGCCGGGAAATAGTATAAATACAGGCTAATAGCCGCAGCCACCAGAATCTGGAGAGAGAATTTCAGCCTAATGCTCATCCCCTTCTTTTTGCGCAGCTTCAGATAATCGTCCGCAAAACCGATTAGGCCAAAAGAAACCGTAGCCAGCAAAACTACCCAAACATAGCGGTTAGTCAAATCTGACCAGAGCAGGGTAGGAACAATCAGGGCCAGGAGAATCAGAATCCCCCCCATAGTCGGCGTGCCTGCCTTGAGCTGATGCCGCTGTGGCCCTAGCTCCCGAATCGTCTCTCCGACCCGCAGGCGTCGAAGCCTCTCGATCAGCCACGGTCCTAGGAGAAATGAGAGCAGCAGCGCGGTCAGCATAGCATAAGCGGTCCGAAAGGTGATGTAGCGAAAGACATTGAATACAGAATACCGCTCATGGAGCGGATACAGCAAATGATAGAGCATAGTTTCAATTATCCATACAGTAAATTAACAACCATCAATCAGTAAATTAACGACCATCTCCATTCTGGCTCCCCGAGAACCCTTAACTAGGACGCGATCATTCGGGGCCAGCAAGGTCTTCAAGGTTTCCGCAATCTGATTATGAGACAAGTCTGAAAAGATACAATTTTTGTCCATGCCATTGGCTAGGGCTTCTTCAGCTATCCAGTGGGCCAGAGGGCCGCAGGTGAAGAGAAAATCAATCGAATTGTGAGCTACCAGCCTCCCTATCTGACGATGAAACCGCTCGGCATCTGCACCAAGCTCAAGCATGTCTCCTAGCACTAAAATGGCTCTTCCTTCCCCCTTTTTGCTTTGAATCAGGGTATCAATAGCCGAACACATGGAAGCAGGATTGGCATTGTAGGCATCATTCATAATGATTGAACCATTGGGGCCTGCCAATCGCATCATTCTCATCGGGGGAAGCACTACCTGCTCAAGCCCACGGCGGATATGCGAGAGGGGAATCCGCAGAGCCCGAGCTGCCGCGGCCGCAGCCAGAGCATTATACACATTGACCCGGCCAATCAGGGGAATAGTGATCTCCACTCTCTCTGCCCCTGTGCGGAGGGTAAAGGAGGTTTTCATCTCCTCCTGTCGGATGTTTTCCCCGCGAAGGTCAGCGCCCTCTGTGAGCCCAAAGGTGATGATGCGTCTTCGGCGGCTAGCCAGTTTCAGGCAATAGGGGTCATCTAGGTTGATGATAGCCACGGCTTCCGGCTTCATCTGGTCGTACAGCTCTCCCTTGGCTTGGCTGATCTTCTCCAGAGAGCCGAAAAATTCGATATGGGCTGGGCCTATATTGGTAATCAGGCCGACATCGGGCTGACAGATCTGGGTAAGCCTAGCGATCTCGCCAAAGGCGTTCATCCCTAACTCTAAAACCACTGCTTTTACCTCATCCGAGAGGCCGCACAGGGTTAGGGGAAGGCCGATGAGATTGTTGCGGTTACCTTCGGTTTTCAAAACCCTTCCCTTACAGGTCAAGATCGAGGCCAGCATCTCTTTAGTCGTAGTCTTGCCGTTGCTTCCGGTTATGGCCACAAGGGGCACCGCTGAATATTGCTGACGAAGATAGCGGGCTGTCTCCTGAAGAGCCCAAAGCCGGTCCTTTACCCGAATCAAAACTCCCTCTTTTGGCCAATCGCCGGCAGGCAGGGTGAAATCTAGGCCGACCACTGCCCCGGCAGCTCCACGGCTCATCACTTCACCTACAAAAGCATGGCTATCGAACCGCTCCCCCTTCAGGGTCCAGAATAGCTCCTTCGGCCTGATGGTCCGAGAATCAATGGACAGACCGGAAAAGGTTGCAGATCTTGCTCCTATAATTAACTCTGCCCCTGTAGCTGTAAGGATATCGTCAATCGTCAGACTTTTTTTAGCCAACTCGATCATTTCCCCCTCCGCATTCTGTGGCTTTGGCCAGGCTAGTGAGAATCTGCCTGGCTACCTGTCGGTCATCAAAAGGAATACAGCTCGATCCGATAATCTGATACTGCTCATGTCCTTTTCCTGCGATGAGGACCATATCATCCGTCTCAGCCCGAAGGAGTGCCTCTTTGATAGCCTGACGACGGTCAAGAATAAGCTCATACTCGGCCTTAGACTCACCCCTTTTGAGCACTGACCTTACCCCTTGCTCGATTGTCTGGGCAATAGCCGCAGGGTCCTCGCTGCGGGAGTTGTCGGTAGTGATAATGATGTAGTCGCTGAGTCTGGCCGCCACCTGGCCCATAGGGAAACGCTTGCTCTGATCACGATCGCCGCCGCAGCCAAAGACAGTGATAATCTTTCGTGGGGCAAGCTGTCGGGCTGTTTGCAGGAGATTTTGCAGAGCATCGGCCGTATGGGCAAAATCAACCACTACCCAAAAATCCTGTCCACAGTCAATGGTCTCAAACCTCCCCGGCACGGCCACAGTGCGCTCAATCCCTTGACGGATATGCTCAAGGCTTATCCCTTCGGCTAAAGCCGCACCAATGGCGGCTAGGATATTCGAGACATTGTGCCGTCCGATCAGATGGCTTTTGATTTCCACTTCCCCAAACGGAGTACGGGCCAAAAAGACAAGCCCTGAGCGCAAAGCGCTAATCCGTTCAGGTCTGATCGCTGCCTGCTCAGTATGACCATAGGAGATAACCTCTACCTGGCTATTTTTTTGAAAAATGGGAAAGCTTGGATCATCAAGATTTAATACCGCAGCCTTAGGCTGTTTTTTCCCCTGGCCAAGCCCGCTGAACAGCCGCAGTTTAGCCTGGCGGTAATCCTCGAAGGTTTGGTGAAAATCAAGATGATCGCCAGTAATATTGGTCAGTACTCCGACATCGAATTCACACCCCAAAACACGGCTCAGCACCAGTGAGTGCGAAGATACCTCAATCACGGCATAGCGACAACCCTGATCAACCATCTGCCGAAGGGTTCTTTGCAGATCCACGGATTCTGGAGTGGTTCTGTCTGAGGGCCTCTCCTCTCTCTTGATTCGGCAGGTTAGGGTATTGGTTAGGCCAACCGTATGCCCGGCTGCCTCAAGGATTGAGGCGGTCAAAAAACTAGTGGTGGTTTTGCCGTTTGTGCCGGTGATGCCGATCAGCCGTAAATTCCGTGAAGGGTGGTGATAGAAGGCCGCAGACAAAAGCGCCAGGGCCTGCCTTGTGTCCCTAACCCCGATCCAGACCGCTGGCCAGCCTTCCTTGCCAGCAAAAGGAGGCAGCTTTATCGCTCGCTCCCTATCTACGACCACAGCCACTGCCCCCCGGCTGAGTGCATCCTCGATGTAGTCATGGCCATCCTGGCAATAGCCCCTGATGCACACAAACAAAGATCCGGGCACAACGCAGCGCGAATCCTGCGTAACCTTGGCTATGGCTGTATTGGCCGCATCTCCCCTAACCTCTTTTTCAGGCAGAGCCGTCAAAAGCTCATGAAGTTTCATCCCCTAATCTCCTTTTTTTCCCCCCGCAGCGATGCCGCTGCTGCTCGCACTGCTTCCTCCCTTGCCCACAGCCTCTCTTGAGCCGTCAGCAACAGTTTCTCCACCTGCCGCTCCTTTCTTCCCTTCGGCCAGTCGTAGGATAGAATCCTGCGGCTGTGGTTGTTTTTGAACTGGAGGAATATTCAGATAACTGATGATGTTTTGAGCGATTTTCCGAAATACCGGTGCGGCCACAACCCCGGCCAGATGCTCTCCCTTGGGCTCGTCAATCGTTACCAAAATAGCGATTTGCGCCGCCTGGGCTGGGAAAAAACCGATGAAGGAAGAGCAGAAAAGCTCCTGAGAATAGCGACGGGTCAGCGGGTCAACCTTCTGAGCCGTACCTGTCTTCCCCGCTACCCGATAGCCGGCAATGTCAGCCGCCTGCCCTGTCCCATCTATGACTACCCCCTCAAGCATCCTGGTCAGAGCACGGCAGGTGGCCAAGGAAGCTACTTCGCGGATCGGAGCCGGGTTGGGAAGCTCAACCACCTCACCCCTCTCATTTATCAGCCCATCTAAGATCTTTGGCTCTCTCCACCAACCATCATTAGCTAGACAGCAGACCGCGGTGATAATCTGAAGCGGAGTAACCAGGACCCCTTGCCCGAAGGAAATATTGGCTGTGGTCAGCTCGGTCCACTTTTCGATTGGCGGAATGATTCCCTTGGCCTCACCCGGCAGCCGAATGCCGGTCCGGGAGCCAAACCCAAGCTCTTTCAGGGTATTATATAACCGCTCTTTTCCCAAGGATAGGCCAACTTTGGCTGAGCCGATATTGCTGGACATCTTGATAACTTCACTGAAGGTCAGCCAGCCATGCCGATGGCTGTCCCGAATTGTGCGGCGGCCAATATGAAAAAGACCATTTTCACAGTAGATGAGGTCGTTGGGGGCGATCTTTCCCGACTCTAGGGCGCAGGCAGCCAGAAAAATCTTGAAAATCGATCCCGGCTCAAAAGCATCGGTAAGACAGCGGTTTCGGCGAAAGCTGGCTGGATATTTTGAAAAACTATTAGGATTAAATTGCGGCCAGTTAGCCATAGCCAGAATCTTGCCGGTTTTTACCTCCATGACTATGGCTGTGCCGGCCCTGGCCTGAGTGGCTGTGCAGGCCGCGAGCAGCTCTTTTTCCGTCTGATACTGAATGACCTTATCAATGGTTAGAATAAGGCTGCATGACCCTGACTTTTTCTCTTCAGACAGGAGCTGATCATAGTATAGCTCTACTCCTTCAAGCCCATGATTGTCTAAGCCGATAAACCCTAGCACCTGAGCACACAGCTCTCTGGCTGGATAATATCGCTGAGTCTCTTCCCGAAAGCCGATGCCTGAAATATTCAACTCTTGCAGCTGCTCGACCATCTTTGGGAGAATCTTTCTCCTGATCCAGATAAAGTCCTGGCCAGCATCAAGCTTCTGCTTAAGAGCGATCGGGCTCAAAAATTCCGGATCGACCTGCAGAACCATACAGGCCTGACGGACCTTGCCCGGCTCTTCTCCGTAAAGCCGCGCCGGCTCAGCAAAGGCGGAATTTACCCGAATACTTACCGCCAGCTCCCTACCTCGGCAGTCGTAGATGCTTCCCCGTCGCCGGCAGCCTTTGGCCGCAGCAGGCTCAAGCTTTCTCCGCCGGAGAACCTTCTGGGCATAGAAATCGTGTTGGGTAATCTGAATCTGATAGAGCCGCACAGCCATCAGGAGAATAGCCAGACCAAAGGCGGCTTGGAGAAACACGATCCTCATTTTGATATTAGGTGATTTGCTTGTTCCCCTATCCCTTTTCCTTTGGGCAGCCATCTCACATGCGCTCCATCTGAGTGAATGAATCAAAAAAATTTACACTTTGACGCCTTAAGTTGCGCTCTTTTAAGGGATTCCTGGGAGGAGAAGATCCTATCTAGTGCCATATACCTATCTGATACCGTATAAATGTAAGTCTCAACTGTATGAGCGTATGAGTAATATAGCAGTATAATCTTCATCTTACTTACCTCTCCCAGAGAGAGTAATTAGAGCGATAGGCGGTTTGAGATGCAGGATATTCTTAGTATAAATTATAAATTATTAAAATATAAATAATAAATTATATAAAAAATTTAAATTAAATAAAAATAACTACATAAAAATATCAATAACTTGGCTCTTGTTCGGATCAATAAACCCATAATCTTTTCTGGCTAGACTTTCCACTCGGTCGAGACGACTCAAAGTTGCCCTCTCCAGTTTCAGACGGGTATTGATTTCGAGTACTTCAGCCTTTAGGCGGTTGAGTTGCTCAATGTCTCTGACTAGCCTGGCCACTTGAATCGGCCGCCAGACAAGAAAAAGACCTAGCAGGACAGCGATGATAACCATAGGGATAGTCCCTGTAAGCTGCCGCAGGGCAGGAGGAGATGAGATCTGCCCCATCTGCTGAGGTATCCTGTTCTGTAATCCCTTGCTGGCTAACATTTTTCAGCTACCCTGAGTTTGGCGCTCCTGGCTCGAATATTGGCCAAGATCTCTTCTTGCGTAGGCACAATGGGCTTAGGAGTCAAAATTCTAAGTCGGGGGTGATGGGCCGCTGCTTCACTCACCCTGCCTGCTGAGCTTGGCGGCTCCTTCCCACTGCTTGCACCTTGAGCAAGCTGCCTAAAGCTTCTTTTAACTATCCGATCTTCCAGCGAATGGAAGGAGATGATGCATATCCTGGCTCCCTGGCTGAGAAAGTCGACCGCCTCCTCAATCGCTCGATCCAGATCCTCGAGTTCTCGGTTGACCGCAATCCGCAGCGCCTGAAAGACTCTCGTGGCTGGATCGATTTTTAAAGCGCCAAAGCGCGCCGGAATGGCTGATCTGACAATATCTGCAAGTTGCCCGGTTGTGGAAATAAAGGTTTTTTGTCGATAGTTTATAATTGCTTTGGCGATCCTTCGGCTCCACCTCTCCTCGCCCCACTGCCAGAAGATCTTGGCTAGCTCGGCTTCATCTGCCCGATTGACGATTGTCGCTGCGGTCAAGGGGTTATCCTGATCAAGGCGCATATCCAAAGGAGCATCTTTTTGAAAACTAAAGCCCCGCTCAGCATTTTCCAAATGGAAACTGGAAATCCCAAGATCAAGGAGCAGGCCGTCAATTTGCTCTATTTTAAGCTCGCTCAAAATTTTTCTGATATTTTTGAAATTGTCTCGAATCAGCCGCACCCTCTCTCCAAACCGCTCAAGCCGCTCGGCACACCGCCTAAGGATGTGCTGATCCAGATCGATCCCAATCAGCCTGCCCCCAGGGGAGCTTCTCTCCAGAATCTGCTCGGCATGTCCTCCTTCCCCGATTGTGCCGTCAACGTAAACCTTCCCGTCAGCACACTGAAGATAATCAAGCACTTCCTTTAACAGGACGGGTTGGTGAATATACATTTTTTATCTTTTTATTTATTTTTTTTATTTATATTTATATTTATTTTTATTTATATTTTTTATCTAGCTTCACATGGCCATTTTCTAAATGCCGAAGCTAGCCAGCTGGGCCAGATCCAGGTGAGTCGTGCTTTCAAATTCAAGCCACTTGTCCCGTGCCCAGATCTCAATTTTATTCATTACCCCGACCATAACCGCTTCCTTATCAATACCCGCTTTGGCTCTCATCTCGGGAGGGATCAGAATCCTTCCCTGCCGATCAAAGCTTACCTCCGAGGCATTTGAGAATAAAATCCTCTTTAATTCATTTAGTTGCTTCTCATTCATATTTGGAGCCTGCCTAATTTTTTGGCCAATCTGGAGCCATTCTTCGATGGGGTAGGCTACCAGGTAATTTTTTTCATAACAGGTCAGGATGAGTTTTTCGTCCTGGTAATTTTCTCGGAGGGTGTCGCGGATTTTGGCCGGAACGCAAATTCTTCCCTTACTATCAAGGATGTGCTCGTACTTTCCTATGAACACCGACTTTTAATCTCCCACCTTATCCCACTTTGTTACACTTCTCCACAAAATACCCCTTTCAAAAGTTTTTGTCAAGGGAAAAATATGGTTCTTTTTTGGGCATAGCTATAGTTTGAAAAGATAGAACGAACTTCATTAGTGGTAAATTTATCAAGCAATTATTAGCACAGGCCGCAAGACTCAAACGCTCTCATAACAGCAAACACCAACATGAGAAAATCCCCATGAAGAGTCTCTTTCTCTTGTTATTATATTGTTATTTCTATGGCATTTAATAATATAGAGCGAATTCAAAAGACCCACGGTGGGAGAAAAAGGATGGGAGGTCAGAGATTAAGAACGAGATGTCTTGGCTCTCTTTCCTTTGATTTGAATCTACCAAAAAAATTTTTGTATTATAATATTTATTATATTATAATATTTAGGCCAAACTTTTACCTGCTCTTAGGACGGGCTATCCAAGCCGCCCAGCTCCTTGTGCTCAAGTTGCCGGAGAACAAAAGAGCGAATTTCCTGGGGTGAAGGAAGTTGACGAGCCAGTTTTCCCTCCTTGATAAGGGGAAAAAGAAGCGGCTCGAGGAAAGCGCCGCGGCCGCATGAGCAGGCAACCTTTGGCTCAGGCTGGCTGCTTAGGTCTTTGCCAAAAGGTGCAGGCAGTATCTGAGTCTTAAGGCAAGCAGGGCATCTAAGTACTATTTTTCGGCCTGATTTCTTTCCCCGCTTGGCTATTGGCTGACCAGCGATTTCAACAATATCAAGGGCGAAATCCGACACCGGTGCATTACTTATCGCCGTTCCTACCCCGTAAGCATCAGCCACAGGGTTGAGCTCAAGGATCTTGTGTTCATCTATTCCGCCGCTGACAAATAACTTTACCTTCTGGAATCCCCGCAGGTTTAACTCCCAGCGAACTTCTTCGAGAATCTGCCGCATACTGCCGCGGCGGGATGAAGGGGTGTCCAGACGAACAGCAAACAGATTTTCCCCCATCTGCTGAGCTACCCGGATGGCTTCCACTTTCTCGTCGCAAAAGGTATCGATCAGCGCTACCCGCCTCACTTGTGGATCAATCGTTCGATGAAAGGCAAGGCAGGCCTCGACTGTATCGCCAATCATCAAAATAAGTGCATGAGGCATGGTTCCGATCGGCTGTTCATGGATCAGCTCAGCGCTCTTGACTACCGCTACCCCATCACAGCCGCCGATAAAGGCGCTTCGCTCAATCATGGGAGCAATAGCCGGGTGCATTCTTCTGGCCCCGAAACTGGCTACTATTCGCTCTCCGGCTGCCTTGCGGCAGCGAGATGCCTTAGTGGCGATTCCAGAGGCCTGACATAGGAGCCCGAGCAGAGAGGTTTCATATTTTAAAAAGTCAAGATATTGCCCTTCAATGACCAGAACCGGCTGCTCAACCTCAAACAGCGTCCCCTCGGGCATGGCCCAGACATCGACCGCCAGGCCCTCCAGCAGGCGGGCAACTTCTTCTATACCGGCCACCACCCCCCAATTCCACCCCGGGGGGGCGTCCTTCATGGTTACCTCAGCTACCACCCGCTGATTGATTCCCTCATGCCGCAGAATCTCCTCCGTGCGCTGAAAATAAACATCCGTAACTACAGCAGACTTAATCTCATCTTCTGTGGCTATATGAAACAACCTTATGCTCCTTAAACCTTATTGGATTGCCTACGAATCCCCATTCGGATTCTTCAAAGCAACCTCCAGGATATCTTTCATACTCTCAGCATAGATAAAATGAATATTCTGTCGCACATGCTTGGGGATCTCCTGAATATCTTTCTTGTTTCGGGCAGGGACGATAATATTTGTAATCCCCATTCTTTTGGCAGCAAGGACCTTTTGCTTTAGCCCGCCTACCGGCAGGACATGGCCGCGCAGGGTAATTTCGCCGGTCATAGCCACATCCTTGCGGACCGGCCTATTGGTAAAGAGTGAAACCAGGGAAGTAGCCATAGTTACTCCAGCCGATGGGCCATCCTTGGGAATGGCCCCTGCCGGAATATGAATATGGATATCTTTTTCAGCATGATTTTCCTTGATACCAAGATGCTCAGCCTCAGAGCGGGCAAAGCTTAAGGCCGCCTGAGCTGATTCTTTCATGATCTCTCCTAGGTGCCCGGTCAGGATCAGGGCTCCTTTTCCCTTCATAGTAGTGGCCTCAATATGGATGATATCTCCCCCGGCCTCGGTCCAGGCCAATCCAGTAGCTACGCCCACTTCATCCGATTTATATTCCAGTTCTCTCTGGTAAGCGGGAACCCCGAGGTATTGGTGGAGATTTCGGGGAAAGACATGCACCTTACGGGTTGAGCCTTCAGCTTTGCGCTTGGCACATTTGCGGCAGATAGTAGCGATTTCCCGCTCCAGATTTCGCAATCCTGCCTCCCTAGTGTATTCATTAATGATTTTCAACACCGCCTGATCCGAGATGACCAAATCCTTATCGGTAATTCCATTTTCCTCCAATTGCTTGGGGATCAGATACCTTTTGGCAATTTTCAGTTTTTCCATATCGGTATAGCCTGGCAGATGGATGATCTCCATTCGGTCACGGAAGGCTGGCAGAATCGGATCAAGGAGGTTGGCTGTGGCGATAAACATAACATTGCTCAAATCAAAGGGCAGCCCCAGGTAATGGTCAGTGAAGGCTGAATTTTGCTCAGGGTCCAGGACCTCCAACAAGGCTGCCGAAGGATCGCCTCGAAAATCAGCTCCTATTTTGTCCACCTCATCCATCATAAAAACCGGATTATTGGAACCCGCCTGCCTGATTCCCTGAATGATCCGACCAGGCAGAGAGCCGATATAGGTCCGGCGATGTCCCCTGATTTCCGCTTCATCCCGAACACCTCCAAGGGAGATACGCACAAATTTCCTCCCCAAGGCCCGAGCAATGGATTTCCCGAGAGAGGTTTTTCCAACTCCTGGTGGGCCAACAAAGCAGAGGATTGGCCCTTTCATTTTGTTTTTCTTGAGTTTTCTGACGCTAAGATATTCTAAAATTCTTTCCTTGACCTTCTCCAGGTCGTAGTGATCCTCATCGAGCACCCGTGATGCCTGGGCAATGTCCAAATTATCCTCGGTTGAAATGTTCCACGGGATCTCGATCAGCCATTCCAGATAGGAGCGGACCATACCAGATTCTGCGGCTTCAGGGTGCATTTTGGCCAGACGGGACAATTGCTTCTCAGCTTCATTTCTGGCCTCCTCAGGGAGATTGGCCTTTTCTATCTTGGCCTTTAACTCATTGATTTCCTCAGTGCGCTCATCCACCTGGCCTAACTCATGCTGAATGGCTTTCAGTTGCTGACGAAGATAATATTCCCGATGGTCTTTGTCCATCTCCTCTTTCGCCTGAGACTGAATCTTCTTTTGCATGGCCAGCACTTCCAACTCCTTGGACAGAAGCTCATTGACCCTTTTCAGCCGCTGGACAGGATCAATGATCTCAAGGACACTCTGGGTTTCTTCAGTTTTCAGAACCAGATTGGATACGATCAGATCTGCCAGTTTGCCAGGGTCATCAATATTGTTAGCGATGACCACCACATCCGGCAAAATGGCCTTCCCAAGCGAGAGGCTTTTTTCCATTTGCGACTTGACATTCCGCATCAGGGCTTCAACCTCTAAGGTATGCTCGATATTCTCCTTTTCGATAATCTTTTTTATTTTCGCGATGAAACAATTTTTCTCTTCCTTATATTTTTTCAACTCAGCCCGAATCAGACCATGAACCAGGATTTTCAACCTTCCGTCAGGGAGTTTCAAAAGTTTCATAATGTTGCCGACCGTCCCGAAACGAAAGATTTCATCAGGGCTGGGATCTTCAGTCTTTGAGTCCTTCTGAGCCACGAGAAAAATCTTGCGGTCGTATTCGGCCACCGCCTGCTCGACAGCTCTGATCGATTTTTCTCTCCCGACGAATAAAGGCAAAATCATGTAGGGGTAGACGACAATATCTCGAACCGGCAGAAGCGGCAAGCAGCATGGAATATTATCCAAAAGAGCATTCTTTTTGCTTTCACCCTCAGCCACAGCGTATCCTCCTTACGTGGATTTCTCAAAACCCCTCGATTAACAGGTAACTCTGATGTAATGCCTGCTGAAATATACCGTTATCTGACGATATTGGATTTGGATGATGTTGATTAAATAGCGGTCCGGGTGAGCTTAACTCTCAGCTCATAATTGTTATCGGCACAACTATTCCTTCTCCCCATGTCAGAATAAGCAGCAACTTTGCTTTTCGCGGTTTTGGTTGACCGCGGACTGCCAAGCCAAGCAACTCTTATCTAACCCTGAAAGAGAGCTATAGAAGCAGCTCTCTTTCAGCATCGAACCTGTTACCTCAACCTGCTTATTTGTAAGCACATGCAGGATCAAGAGCTTTCAACGGAGATAATTTCCCGTCTTGATGAAGCCGGCGATCCTACTTTTTCAGCGATTAAAGCAGTCAGCTCTGGGCTTGCCAGATACTGAGCAAATTCTCTTCCTAGGTCCGGACATTTTAAGGCAAATTCAACCGTAGCTTGGAGAAAACCTAGCTTATTGCCAGCATCATAGCGCTTCCCTTTGAACTCACAGGCATAGATAGCCTGCCGTTTGCTCAACTCCCGCAAGCCGTTAGTAAGTTGAATTTCACCGGTTTTATCAGTCCCTATTTTTTCCAGCACATCGAATATCTCAGGCGTTAAAATGTATCGGCCAATAATAGCTAAATCCGAAGGAGCCTCATCAGGTGAAGGTTTTTCAACCAGGTCTAAGACCTGATAAACATTATTTTCAAGATGCCTCGGTTTGATAACGCCATACTGCGAGATATCATCATGCACTCTTTGGACGGCAATGACCGAACATTTGTATCGCTCATATACTTCGATCAACTGTTTGAGACATGGTACTTCAGCATCAATGATATCATCTCCAAGCAGAACGGCAAAGGCCTGATTTCCCACAAGATTTCTCGGTACCAGTATAGCATGGCCCAGGCCGAGAGGCTCTTTTTGCCGAATGTAGGAAATCTTGGCCATGTTAGATATCATTTGCATCTGCTCTAAAATTTCGGCCTTGCCTCTTTTTCGCAACTCATATTCCAGCTCGAAGGAAATATCGAAGAAATCCTCAATCGCCCGCTTCCCGCGACCGGTAACAATGGTAATATCTTCGATACCAGAAGCAACTGCCTCCTCAACTACGTATTGAATCATCGGCTTATCAACTAGGGGTAGCATTTCTTTTGGGGATGATTTCGTGGCGGGAAGAAACCTAGTTCCAAGACCTGCAGCAGGGAAAATCGCCTTTTTGATATTTGAGCGCTCATTCATTCGGAATGCTCCTTTTTCAGAGTTTCAAATACAAAAAATGAAATGTGGCCTGCCCTACACAGTTTAGATTTAGATATATTATAGATAAGGCGTTAAAAAGTCAAGGTACAATATTTTGATCCGGCAATTCAGAAGGTAGGCAAAGTAAGAATCAGGATTTTTAAAGTAACTACACTTTTGCAGAAATTTCTTAACGCCTTGAAATCCTTGAAAATTATCTCTAATAGCCAATCCATTAAAATCAAGGATTCGGAAAAAAAGTGCCAAAGCATAGAAGTAAGAATCAGGATTTTTTATAAATCACACCTATCTTTCGATAGTTAGACTAAAAGTTTTCGAGTCTAAATTCAGGGGAAAAGCTCATCTTCCCCCCACGTGCGTGGAGACTTGTCGGCACAGGCGAAACGCTTGCGCTACCGGAGTAATGGGACAATGCCGGCTGGAAGCCGGCTCTACGGGGGTTCTCCCCACCACGCGGGTGGACAATCCAGTATTGACATTACAGGATACTTAAAGTAACATTAGGGGAGATAAAGCTAGAAGGTGGCCTAACTGGCTGAAAAACTTTTGACACTGCAAGATGTGGCAGAACAGCTGGCCATTGCCCCAAAAACCATTCGGGATTGGCTGAGTGAAGGGAAGTTGAAATGGTTGAAGGTCAGCAAGCTATGGCGAGTTAGGGAGCAAGTCCTTGAGGCCCGAGTTAGGGAACAAGTCCTTGAGGCCTTTGTTAGGTAGCAAAGTCCTTTAGGCCTTTTTAGCTGAAGCGGAAAAGACTACAGTAAAGAAGTTGGATAAATTTCTAAGGGGCGATAAGAACGAAAATTAAAAAGGGAATCATTATGGCAGATTTAGCCACGATAGCAAAAGTAGCCAAAAGGGTATCGATGGACGATATCTATATTGCCATTGATGCCCTAAAGGATCGGCAGATGGCTGATTTCAGGCATCTAAGTGAGAGGATTGATGCTTTAGGAAATCAACTTAACCAGCGAATCGATAACTTGAATCAGAAGATTGATACTGAGATCGGACAGCTGAACCAGCGAATCGATAACTTGAATCAGAAGATTGATACTGAGATCGGACAGCTGAACCAGCGAATCGATAACTTGAATCAGAAGATTGATACTGAGATCGGACAGCTGAACCAGCGAATTGATAACTTGAATCAGAAGATTGATACTGAGATCGGGCAGGTAAGACAGGAGATGGGACAATTTAGGCAGGAAATCTCTTCGCGCTTAGACAATATTACTCAGTTGCTTGTACAGATACTTCAAAAGGCTATCCCGTAGACCTACGGGAAGTCTCCAATATCACGCCTTCTTGGCTACTCCCCCATGCGTCTATCTGATAATAGTTATATTTTTTCCCGATCTAACCTGCTGGTAGAAATTAGCAATTCAATGATAAAAATTAGGATTATCAAAAAATTTTTAGGCATATTGTGAATCTTTTTTCTTATAAGTGGTAAAAAATTTCATATCCTTTAGCCTGAAAATCCCCCAAATGAGCTTTAGCGTTTTTCAAAATTATTTTTGCTTTCCATCCCTTATTATATGATTTTAATGAATTAATGATTTTAAATTCAATCTCTGATAATGAAAAAAATAAATCTAAAAAACTCATGGCATAAGAATTGCTTTTATTTTTTATATTATTTCTAAATAATTCAATCTGTGCTGGATAAACTATCTCTATCTCTGCTGGATAACTCTCAGTCAAACTCTGATAGTACTGCATTCCACTTCTTGATTTGTGATGTGATAAGGACAATCACCATAATAATCAAGATCTGGAAACACATAACCAAGATACCAAGATAACCCAAGATACCGAGATAACATGGATAGGGGATGAGACGATCGCAAGTTCTCCAGAAATTGAAAATCTTTTCTCAGCTCTTGCGGATATTCCTGGTGGCCCTAATCTGTATCTTAGACCTCATGGACGCGCCGGAATACACGCGCTGTACCCATATTGGGGTTTGTGAATTCCTGGAAGTGTACGCAGATTTAACCGAAACACGCAAATTGGAAAATCTCATTGAGGCCATAAAACATCTTCCCCGCAAGATTCTTTCTACTAGACAAGGCATGGCTAGACAATTCTCAAACTTTCTCAACTGGGTAAAAAGCATCTTTGACCAAAATTTCATCCAAAGTTTCTTATGGCCCAAGACCATGCTTCCGATCTTAGACCGCTTTGTCAGTCCGCTCTGCCATCAACTATGTTATCCTACGTTCGGCTCCAGCAGCAAGATCATCCCCAGGGAAAAAGAAAAAGATTATTCTTATTATTTAAATAATAAAAAAGACCTTCCTTCATCAGCCCTTCAGATCATAACTGTCTCGATCATCAAATCCTGATAATCATCAAATTACGTTTTTGAAAAATTAGAGGCCATCCGAAAACTTCCCCCAAAGTAAGCAGCCTCGTTCGCCAAGATCGTTCGGCCTAGATAGACTCTTGGAACTGCGGGCTCTTATTTATGATAGCCTCTTGCCAAAAACATTAGCCATCTTAACATGGTTACCTGAGGGGGGTTATGCAGTCTGTGAAATAATATTAATCAACATGATCAAGCCAAGATAATTAATAATCAAGATCAAGATAATTAATAATTAGATAAGATGAATTAACACAATCGAGATGAGAAAGGTGAGTAAAATGAAATTCTTCCCCAAACAGCTCCTTCAGTTGATTTCCACCATTATCCTCATGGCTGGCGCTCTGGCTGGTATTTCGACTGGCTTGCTGCCAAAGCAAGCACAAGCACAAATTTACCCTCTGATAGGCAATTTGGGGGGCGCATCAAACTTTCTGGCACCATTCCAAAACTATGGCTATGGATGGCTGCTGGGTGGCTCTCCATTCATCAACCCGTATGCAGGATGGGGGGGAATGGCCTCTTTGGCAGCAGCTCCAGTTTCTCTCACTGCCCTATCGTCTGGCTGGTCAGGCGGCTATTACGGCAGCAACCCAATGGTGCCTTTCTCTTACGGGAGTGGACTTCAAACTCTCATGGAGGTATTAAACACCTATGCCTATCTCCAATATGCCATCCAATTCTACGAGATAGCCAGAAATGTCCCGCTCCTCTATCTCAGGGATATCCAAGCCGATCATATTGGGGCGATGATGTATAGTTACGCTGACAGTCTGGGGGTGTCGCCGCAAGAGGCTGTAGTCTACTTTATTAGGGAAAATTATTTCCCTCAGCTTCAATAAATAAAATCAAGCTCTCAACACAGGATGGGTAGAGGCAACACATGAATTAGAAAGGAGGGAAAGAGAAGCTTACATTATATACCACATAATATACCACATAAAATTGGCAGGATAAATTTATTCTTCATAATTAATCTCTTTATCTGGTGGTTATTTGCTTTTATTATATTTTATTATCCATATTGTTTCTATAATAACGATAAAAGGTTCAAGGAGAAATGATCATGCGTAAGACAAGACTTTTCTTTGGATTGCTTTTATGTCTGGCTGTAAGTTTTATCATCACCTCATCAGCAATCGCTCAGTACTGGCAGGCTATGCCCCCGTACAATGTCTTGTGGCCTCTGTGGACTCAAGCACTATCCCCAATAGACCCCCTCACCGGCCAGCCTACGCCCCTGGTGAGCTCGCTTACCAGCTCAACGGTTCTTCCAGTGCAGCCTGCTTTTGTTTGGGATATCGAGGACACCCATCCCTGGTTTCTCTATAATGCTCCGGCGATCCTGGGTGGTAGCCTTTATTATTTCGATCCCCTGACCGGCTTCAACACCTTCCCACCTCCGGATCATATTTTGCCAGGCGGAATAATTGTTCCTAATACGCTGCCCTTAGGCTATGAATTTTTGATTCCACCATTTAAGAATGTTGATCTGCTGACCCTAATCGCCAACAATGCCTATGTGGCTGCCTTTGGATCGTATGTCGGTGCTACGCCCTATCTTAGTCTGCTGACTCCAGAGGTTCTGTGGGGAGTACCTCCATTCCCTGTTTTCTAATCTCAAGCTATGGAAAGCTTAGTCCAGCAAGCCATAGATAAGATTCATTATCCTAGACATAGCGCCCAAGTCTTTGGATAATTACAGGAATATATGGAGGTACCCTGAATTCGATAGGTAATTGCTCGTTGCCATTTACCCATTCTGTGTATTCTTATCGGTATACTCACCGGTAAATAGGCCGAAGGGAAGATCGGAACATTTTCCCCCCTGCTCGATGGCCGGCCTTCCCTTCGGCTTTTTAAGCACGATCTTTTGAAATTTTTCTAAGATCCTCTCCCTAATCTTTTAAGATGCTCTCCCTATCTCTTATGAGAGATTCTCATACTTATCTTTTATATTTTTTTATTGTCTATTCCAAAATTTTATGATTTAATAATTTATTCTGATGACTTAAAAATCACAGGGTCGATTACAAAAAAATAGGCGAGTCTTTAAGCTCTCCGTTACGGCCCTTATGAGACTAATTGTTCCTTTATGAAAATGAACCACTCTGACTAATTGGAGGATAAGAACTCATGCACTTTAAGGTCAAAAACACCACCATATTTTGGAAAATCGGAGATATCACCAGAGAATCAGTTGAGGCCATCGTCAATGCCGCCAATTCTGGCTTGCGGGGAGGAGGAGGAGTAGATGGGGCCATTCATCGGGCTGGTGGGCCAAAAATCATGGAAGAATGCCGCAAGATCGGTGGATGCCCTGCTGGTGAGGCGGTCATCACTACCGGAGGGAATCTGCCTGCCCGATATGTCATTCATACCGTGGGGCCGATCTATGTTACCGGCAAGAGGGGAGAGCCTGAGATTCTACGCAATGCCTATCTGAACAGTCTTCGGCTGGCTGCTAAGCATAACCTCAGAACCATTGCTTTTCCCTCGATCAGCACTGGCGTCTATGGCTATCCGATCGAAAAAGCATCAAGAATTGCTATCAGCACCTGCCTTGACTACCTCAAAGAACATCAGGATGACTTTGATTCGATTACCTTTGTGCTCTTCAGCCAGAGAGACTATGAGGTTTACGAGCAGGCCCTTGAGGAGTTGTGCCCTGATGAATTCGCCAAAAGAGAACAAGACCTCTGATCTGCTGGCGCAGGCTGATTCACCAAAAGGCTGCTTTTTTCGCATCTTGACCGCTTTATGGAAAAAGCTCGAATATGGAGTCTATAACAATTAATATGGGGTTCTATAACAATAGAAGGATTCCATAAACAATAGGATTCCATAAACCTTATGCCAGAGCGAATGCTGGATTGCATTTTAAAATCAATCAGTTAACTTTCACAAAATGTGTGAGTTAACATTCTGGAATATAAAGCTTTTCAGGTATTTCGCTCTGGATTTTCGCTCTGGATTTCAGGATAAAGGGAGGGGGTAAGAAGGCCAAATTATAGACTATAATAGCTTGACTGCTCTCTTGAATAGATTGACTGCCCTCTTGTCTGCTTATGTAGCGAAAGCCTCAAGAAAGGGAGCCGGGCTGATTTCGTGCCAAATGATCCCTTCAAGCAGCCCTGCGTCGCTGATCACAAGATGAGAAATATTCAGGGTTCTCATTAAAGTTAGCAAGATGGCTACTCCTGCTGGTATAATATCCTCCCGGCCTTTCTCCAGACCGCAAATTTTTCTCCGCTCAACCAGCGGTAGAGCGCAAAGGCGGCCAGCAAGCTCCTCCAGGCTAGCCAAAGGAAGGGTAAAGTTATTGATCTGCTCAGGATGATAGCTCGACTGCTGTTGCTCAATAGCGGCCACAGTGGATGCTGTGCCTCCAGTGCCCACAAATGTAGTCTTGGAGTTTGGGAAAATCGTTGTTATCCTCTGTTCAATGACGCTCCGGCAAAAGCGGATCATCTCCTCCCATTCGCCGGCCTGTGGTGGATCATGAATTAGGAATCTCTCGCTCAGCCAGACAGCGCCAAGAGGAAGGCTTAAAAAAAAGGGTGAGCCTCCCTCTGGTGGAAAATAAATCACCTCGGTGCTTCCCCCACCGATATCAGTAATGATTAGATTCTGCTCAGCAAGGCCAAGAGTTTTTATCACCCCGTAGGAGGCAAGCCCAGCCTCCATCTCCCCTGAAATGACCTGCACCGCAAGGCCGCTCTCTTGCTCAAGCTGCCTGCAGGCTGCTTCCCTATTCTCAGCCTGGCGAAAGACACTAGTTCCTATCAGGCGAATCCGGGCTGCTCTGAGTCTGGTCGCCTCAGCCGAAAACTTCCTCAGCGCATCAGCAGCCCGACGAAGGCTTTCGGGTAGGATTTTTTTCTGCCAGCCAAACCCTTCTCCCAACCGAACAACCATCCGCTCCCGGTGCAGAATGCGAATCTGCTGATGATTCAGCTCCTCGGCCACCATAAACCGGACAGCATTGGTTCCAAGGTCAATTGCCGCATGAATCATAGGGGACCCTGTATTTTTTTCAAAATTCAATATTTGCTCTATACTTTCGGCTTCTTAGGCGATCAATCAGCCTAATAGATAAAAAACTAAATTGAGCGTCTTTCTTTTATGTTTCATTAAGATATGTAAAGAGCCATCAACCAAAATAATGATCGAAATCTAAAGAGCACCAGAAGGCTGGTAATAAAAAGTGCAAAGGTATAGAAAAAGTATAGAAGAGAAAAATATATCCAACTCTTCTAGTCAATCAGATAGCGGTAGCCAGATCTTCTCCTCCAGGAAAAGCCTCTGGTGATCAACCCAAGCAGCCAGCCAAAGAGCAAGATACCGGCACCGATAGCCGCCCAGATCTGGTCCTGGCGGTTTTTCAGCCGGAGATTTTTATTTCTGACCTGCTTAAGTTCAGCCTCGGTAAGCTCAAACAGGTGAACATATTTTTTAAGAGAACTATTTTCTTCTTTGAGTTGTTCAATCAGACGCCCCTGTTCCTCAGCCTTCTGGCTCAGGGCTTGAAGCTGCTCAGCCAAAGGTTTTTTGTCGGTCAGAAGAGACCTAACCACCCAGCCCTCTTCTCCCTGCGAAGTGCGGATGTAGCACCAGCCACCTTGCTGTGAGATAACCGAGATCGGCTCTCCAGATCTTGCCTGACCAACAATTCTGCTTTTCATGTCCGGATCGGTTCGCATGTTGATCACATGAACAGTAGATACGTACATGATTTTGGCCGCAGCAGTTGACTGGCTAAAGAAAATAATCCATATTCCCACCGCCGCAAGAAGGGGAAAAAGGTATCTTGGCACTTCTCAAGCCTCCCTTGGCGAGGACATACATCAAGTGATCACGGATATTATAACTGACAGTATAATTTACGATATAGTTTAGAGTATACCATTGAGAAGCTCTTTTTTCAATTATTTGTGGCAAAAAATTTCCCAAAGGTGCTCTTGTCACTGGCTGTGATCATATTTTTTCAGGCGATAGCGAAATGAGCGAAAGCTCAAGTTGAGAAGTTCAGCTGCCTTGGTTTTGTTCCCCTTACTCTTATCCAAAGCCTGAAAAATAAGGCTTTTTTCCAGACTATCCATAATCTTTTCCAGATCAACTCCCTGCTCAAGATTATAATCTATGACTGGTGTCTCAATGGTGGCAGAACGTCGGATATTTTCTGGGAGGTCTTCTGGCTGGATAATGTCCTGTGTGGCCAAAGCCACAGCCCTCTCGATGGTGTTTTCCATCTCCCGAACATTACCCGGCCATGAATAGGCACACAAAAGCTGCATGGCTTCAGAAGAGATCGCCTTAGGCCCTCGGCTACTTTTTTTATTGAATTGTCTGAGAAAATGCTCAACCAGAAGTGGTATATCCTCCTCCCTCTCCCGCAAAGGAGGCAGGTGAATCGGAATAACATTGAGACGGTAGTAGAGATCCTCCCTGAAGGTGCCGGCACAGATTGCAGACTTAATATCGATATTAGTTGCGGCAATCAGCCGGACATCAATTTGGATTCCTTCAGTGGACCCTACCCTTCTAATCTCCCTGTCCTGAAGCACTCGAAGCAGCTTGACCTGGATTGATAGGGGAGTAGTCCCTATTTCATCAAGAAATAGGGTTCCGCCGTCAGCCATCTCAAAGAGCCCCTTTTTGGTGCTGATGGCACCGGTAAAGGCCCCTTTGACATGGCCAAAGAGCTCGCTCTCCAAAAGTCCCTCGGGCATGGCTCCGCAATTTAGACTGACCAGGGGTTTTTCTCGGCGGCGGCTACAGTTATGGATAGCTCTGGCCACCAACTCCTTACCAGTGCCACTTTCACCAGTAATCAGGACCGTGCTAGTGCTGTCGGCAATTTTTCGAATAATGCTGAAAATCTCGCGCATTTTTTTGCTCTTGCCCACTAGATTGTCAAGTCGGTATTGGTCTCGCAGCTCAGAGAGCTCGGTGCGCAAAGCGAGATTTTCCTCTGTCAACTGCTTCTTTTCCAGGGCATTTCTAATAATATGCTTGACCTCATTATTATCCTTGAACGGTTTGGTAAGGTAATCATAGGCTCCCGACTTAATGGCCCTGACTGCGGTCTCGGTCGAGGCATAAGCGGTCATCATGATGACCACTGTCTCAGGACTGGTCTCCTTTATGATTTTTAGAAGATCGAGGCCGCTCATGCCAGGCATCTTTATATCAAGCAGAGCCAGATCAAAGGGATGCATTTTAATCAACTCAATGGCTTTTTCTGGATGTGTAGCGTATTGAACCCGATAGCCCTCCTTGCGAAGAATAATAGCCAGGCAAATGCACATACTTTCTTCGTCATCTATAACGATAATCGATCTCATATCCGTATATCCTCAAGCAGAACCAATGGAGTAGCCGGAAGAAATATTCTGAAATTGCTTCCCTCACCTGGTGCACTGATTACCTCTATTTTCCCGTGATGTTCCTCAATAATCCGATAGGCAATGCTTAAGCCTAAGCCCATACCTCTCTCTTTAGTAGTGTAGAATGGGGTAAAGAGTTTTTTGAGCTCATCGGGGCAGATTCCTCTACCTGTATCAACAAATTCGATCACCCATCCCCCCTCCTGCTGCCTGCTCCGCCTGGCCCGGATGGTGAGTGTTCCGCCATCTGGCATGGCTTGGCAGGCATTCATGGCTAGATTCCAGAAAACCTGTTTAATTTGTCCAGGATCAGCCTCAAGTTGCTCAGTTGAGGCAGGAATATCAGTAACTATCTTGATTCGATCACTAACCTCGCCGCTCTTTTGAATCAAAGTGACGGTTTCCTGCACTAAATCCCTAAGAGAGCAGCTTTGGGGATTGGGAGGCTGAGGTCTAGCATAAAGTAGAAAATCAGCAATAATCCTATCTAGCCGACTAGATTCTTTCAAAATGATTTCCATCAGATGACCAGCTTCCTCATCCAGCTCAAGCTCATCATGGAGAAACTGAACCGAGCCTCTGATCGAGGCCATAGGATTGCGTAGCTCATGGGCTATGGTAGCTGACATCTGGCCAATGGTCGCCAGGACCTCAGCCTGTTTGACCTGCTCTTCCATTTTCTTGTACTCGGTCAGATCCTGAAAGTTAGTGATCAGCCCCTTGACCTCTCCGCTTGGATTCTTCAGGATAGAAATAGTCAGACCGAGGAAAATTTCCTGCCCCTTGCGACTGATCCGGCTCTCCAGTCTGAGGGAATTTTTCCCTTCCCTGTTCATGGACTGATAAAGCCCCTCAATCTGAAGGGGAGAGAAGAGCTGATCCCAATGCTGCTGGCCAGCGGTTTCTTTTCCCCAAGCAGGGTAGCAAAGATCGAGAATCTGAATGGCGGCCCGATTCATCATGGTTATCTGCCCGCTCAGGTCAGAGACGATCAGGCCGCTACTCATACTCTGGAGAATATTCTCATTAAAGGTTTGAAGCTGGGCAATATCACCATCCTTGGCCTGGAGCTCCTTCCCTGTCCGGCGCTGTAATTCGGCCAGATAACCGCTCAGCAGCGCGGTCAGATAGAAAGCGAAGATATTGGCGAAGATGGTATGGGAAACGTAGGGAAGATTTAGCTCTATCTCTTTGGGCACGTAGTTATAGGGAAAGATGAGTATTCCGACAAACTGAAGGGTAAGAAGAGCCCCATAAACCAAACTGCTGATGCTGGCTACAATCAGGCTACTGCGCCTAGACAGCAAGATGCTGCTAATGATGATTGTCAGGATATAGGCAAAGGAGAAAGGGCTTCTGATTCCTCCGGTATAAAAAATAAGTGCAGTTTCAATAATAAGATCGCCGCAGATCTGAATATAGGCGAAAAAGACTGCATCGGGCGGCTTAAGACGAAGTATTATGGCATACAGGATAGTCATGACATAGGTAATAATGATCAGCGTGGAGAGTGGGAGAACCGAGGCTGTGGGATTCCTGACCTGAAGGATAGTGATCGACCCCAAAATCAGAGTAACCACAATGGCTCTAATGATAATCAACCACTTGATCCTGGTTAAAAGTACAGGATCTTGCCCTGGCAAGGCTGATCGGGGAATCTGTGGCTGCCTGATCATAACCCAATCTCTTCATGCACCATTAATCAAAAATCAAAGGAACTGGTCAACATTACCCAAAAGCATTATCCAATAGCCGCAGCCAGCTTGAATATCGGCAGATACATGGCCACCACGATAAATCCAACCACTACCCCGAGGAAAACCATGAGCATTGGCTCAAGCATAGAGGTCAAAGCTTCGACCGCCACATCAACTTCATCATCGTAGAAGTCGGCTACCTTACCCAACATATTGTCCAGGGCTCCGGTGGTTTCTCCTACGGTGATCATCTGGACCACCATCGGTGGGAAAACCTTGCTCTGGCCGAGCGGCTCGGCCATGGTTTTGCCTTCACTGATGCTGGATTTAGCTTCGATCAAGGCTAGCTCTATCACCTTGTTGCCTGACGTCTTGGCCGTAATGTCCATAGCATCCAGCACCGGCACTCCACTGCTGATTAGGGTTCCAAGTGTTCTGGCAAATTTGGCTACAGCCACTTTGCGAATCAGAATGCCGAACACCGGCGTCTTAAGCATGAAGCTGTCAATAGCCAGCCTCCCCTTTTCGGTCTGATAAAATTTCCTCAAGGAAACGCTGATTAAGGCCACAAAGAGAAATATACCCCCTCCACCCCAGCCGGCCAAAAAATTGCTCATAGCTATAACTATGCGGGTTGGGGCAGGCAAGGCTCCGCCGAAGCTGGTAAAAAGGTTGGCAAATTGCGGAATGACAAAGATAAGCAGCCCGGCTACGATCACTACAGCCACAATAACAATGACGATTGGGTAAACCATGGCTGATTTGACCTTTTTTTTCAAATTCATAGCCCGCTCAATGTAAATGGCCAGTCGGTTTAAAATGGTGTCAAGGATTCCGCCCAGCTCCCCTGCATCCACCATGTTTACATACAGGCTGTCAAAAATTTTCGGGTGCTTACGCAGTGCATCGCCAAATGATGAGCCACCCTCAACCGATTGTTTAACCTCACGGCAGCTCTGGGCCAGGGTTGAATTTTCAGTCTGAGCACATAGGATTTCAAGGGACTGAACCAGGGGCAGACCGGCATCAATCATGGTAGAGAGCTGCCGAGTGAAAATAACAATGTCTCGAATGGTTACTTTCTTTTTCCCCAGACCGGGGAATTTAAGATCAATGGATTTAGCCTTTTTCTTTAGAGAAGTGGCTATGACAGCCTGTTTTCTAAGTTCTCTGGCAGCCTGTTTTTCGTTTTCAGCCTCGATCTCACCGCTGACTGATTTTCCTTGAAGGGATTTTCCTACGTATTGAAATACGGGCATGGCTTGCCTTTGCTCCTTCTATGTTTTGCTGTTTTGCATCATCTGAAGCAACTCAGCCGGATATGAGGATCTGCCCAAGGCGCTTTCCCGGCTGATAAGATTTGCCCTATACAGGGAAAAAAGTGCCTGGTTCATGGTTTGCATTCCATATTTTAGACTTCCGCTCTGCATGAGACTGTAGATCTGCTGAACCTGGTTTTCCCGGATAAGATTCCGAATGGCGTGATTGGGAATGAGGATTTCCAGGGCCAATATGCGCCCCTGATCAAACTGTTTGGGTAATAGTTGCTGACAGAGAATGCCTTCCAAGAGAAAGGAAAGCTGAGTTCTGACCTGATTTTGCTGATATGGAGGAAAGACATCAATAATTCGGTTGATTGATTGAACACAGGAGTCAGTATGGAGTGTGGCCAGGGTAAGATGTCCGGTCTCGGCAATGGTCAGGGCTGCCTCCATAGTCTCAAGATCGCGCATCTCACCGATCATGACCACATCGGGATCCTCCCGCAGGACGGACCGAAGTGCTCTGGCCATGGAGCGAGTGTCTGCGTGCAATTCCCGCTGATTGATCATGCACTGTTTATGGCTGTGGAGGTATTCGATCGGATCCTCAACCGTTATAATGTGCTTGTGAGCATGGGTATTGATCCACTCAATCATAGCCGCCAGGGTGGTTGATTTTCCAGACCCTGCTGGGCCAGCAACCAAAATAAGCCCTCTGGGCCGCTCGCACAGTTCGCCGACAACTGCGGCCGGAAGATTTAACTCCTGTAAGGTGGGGATGGTAAAGGGAATGCTTCGTACAGCCAAAGCAATACTTCCCCGCTGGTAGTAAGCATTAACCCGAAATCGGCTCAAGTCGCTGACCCCAAAGGAAAAATCAAGCTCACGGTTTCTCTCGAGCTTGTTTTTCTGATCTTCGGTCAGGATTTCAAAGGCCAGATACCGAGTATCCTCAGGCGATAGAGAAGGGTAGTCGAGGGGGCGGATCTGTCCACTTACCCTCACCTGAGGGGGAACACCGATGGTCAGGTGCAGGTCTGAGGCCTTCTCTAAGAACATGACCCGCAAAAGGTCCTGCATCTTAATGCCCGCTTCAGCATAGTGTGAGCGCATATTCAAAGCCGCCGTATAGTCAGAGTCAATTAGTCAGGGTTTAATCATTGAACGATACCCGCAGCACTTCCTCAATGGTGGTGATTCCTTCTCGAATCTTTTGCAAGCCGCTGTCTCTGAGAGTTTTCATTCCCTCACGCCGGGCCTGGGCTTTCAGTTCATTAACCGGAGCTCCATTTAGAATAAGAAGCCTAATCGGCTCGGTAATCTTCATGACCTCATAGAGAGCAATTCGCCCTTTGTAGCCAGTATTATTACAATTGCTGCACCCCCTTCCCTTGTAGATTTTCAGCTCTCCAACCTCTTCAGGTGAAAATCCCAGTCTAATCAGGGCCTTCTCTGGCACCTTGATTTCCTCCTTGCACTGAGGGCATATGCGCCGGGCTAGCCGCTGGGCCACAATCAAGAGCACGGCTGAGGAAACGAGAAATGGTTCTACCCCCATATTTAATAATCGGCCAATAGTGCCAGGTGCATCATTCGTATGAAGAGTGCTCAATACCAAATGGCCGGTTAGGGCTGCTTTGATCCCAATCTCAGCGGTCTCGGTATCCCTGATTTCTCCTACCATGATTACGTCCGGATCCTGCCGGAGAAAAGAACGAAGGGCAGCGGCAAAGGTCAAACCGATCTGCTCCTTGATCTGAACCTGATTGATCCCAGGCAGGTTAAATTCTACCGGATCTTCAGCCGTCATGATGTTAGTTTCCTCGTTGTTGAGCTGATTGAGGGCAGAGTAGAGAGTCGTGGTCTTGCCACTGCCGGTAGGGCCTGTTACCAGGACCATGCCATAAGGGCTATGGATGGCCTCCTGAAAAAGCTCAAGAGCTTTGGGCTCAAATCCCAGTTTACTCATATCTAATTGGAGGTTAGATTTGTCCAGAAGACGCAAAACCACTTTTTCCCCAAATAGGGTCGGCAGTACCGAGACCCGAAAATCCATATCTCTTTTTTTCCCCAGCTTCAGCTTGATCCGGCCATCCTGGGGAAGCCGCTTTTCGGCAATGTCTAGCTTTGACATGATCTTGATTCGTGAAACCACTGCATTTTTGATCTTGAGCGGTAATCCCATCGCCTTTCTCAAGACCCCATCCAGGCGGTAGCGAACCCGAAAACTCTTCTCGTACGGTTCAATATGGATATCGCTGACTCCCATCTTGACCGCTTTAATCAACAGACCGTTGACCAGCTTAACTATTGGAGCATCAACATCCAAAATGGCTTCATCATCCTGCTCTTCCACCACTTCCACATTGTCAATCGCACCCTTGACAATGTTATCAAAATCATCGACATCAACCACCGAATCATCCATATCCTCTGAAAAATCAACGCTTGATCCGCTCTCCTCATGATCATCAAGATCATAATCCTTGGCATTGATCTCCGCTGTTGAGGTTTTCTTTTTCCGATAATACTTGTCAAAGGCTTTTTTGAAGGATGATTCTGAAGTAACTACGGTTTCCACCGAATAGCCGGTCAGGAATTTGATATCGTCGATGGCAAAAACGTTGGAAGGATCAACCATGGCCAGAGTCAGGATACCGGACATGAGACTGACAGGAATACAGCTATATTTTTTCGCCAGATCCTGGGGAATGAGTTTGACCACCTCTTCGTCGATCTCGAAGTTGTTTAAATTGATGGTCGGCACTCCATACTGCTTACTTAAAAACCAGAGGATATCCTCCTCTTTGAGGAACCCCAGCTTAATCAGGTTATAGCCAAGCCGGCCACCTGATTTTTTCTGCTCCTCCAATCCCTGCTGGAGTTGCTCTTCAGTGATCATTTTCGCCTTGAGGAGGAGCTCGCCAAGTCGCTCTTTCATGATAACCTTTTGATTGGGAAAACAGTAAAAGTAAGGATAAAAAACAAACGGAAAAGATAACGCCAGGTGGCGTTATCAATTTTTTTATATTATTTATCGTCTCGAAATCCCCTTGACTTTCCTATTTAGCTTGGGCTATCATCTAATCAATCAAGGCCAATTTATCCCTTTTTTTCGCTATTTTCTTAAGATGAAAAGCTTTTTGGAAGGAACCCCTTTTGAAAAAGGGTTCCTTCCAAACCATCCTCCTAAAACTTTAAAGTTTTCATAATTATCTTCCCAAGAGTTATTGCAAGGTTAAGTTATTAAAAGTTTTAGGAAAAGGGTGATTAGGGGGAAACCATTTTTCAAAAGGGTTTCCCCCTAAATCAATAAGGAGAAGATGATGCGGATTATTCATACCTCGGATTGGCACCTTGGCAAAACCCTCGATGGAATCTCTCGTATTCAAGAGCAAAGGGACTTCATTGACGAGCTACACCAGATGGTAGTAGAGCAAAATGCACATCTTGTCCTAATTGCCGGTGATATCTACGATACCTTCAACCCGTCGGCAGAGGCTGAGGACCTTTTCTACTATGCCCTAGAAAAGCTATCTGAGAATGGAAGGCGCGGAGTAGTGGTCATTGCTGGAAACCATGACAATCCAGAGCGGCTTTCTGCTCCTGAGTATTTAGCCAGGCATCATGGCATTACCCTGGTCGGCTTTCCTAAAGATACGGTCTCAGCAGGAGGCGCACCAGGCAGAGTGCAGCGCACAGCCAGCGGCCCTGGTTGGGTCCGCCTGCAGATCCCGGGCTGTGATCATCAGGCCACCTTGGTCACTCTGGCCTACCCTTCAGAGGCCAGGCTAGGTGAGCTATTTGACCTCCACTTTACCAACGACTCCCCCCAGCAGCCTGATGATCAAAAAATAGCCCTTGACTACCGCAACAAAGTTAAAGAGCTCCTCAATCTTATGACCAGAGAGTTTAGGAAAGATACGGTCAATATCATTCTCTCGCACCTCTTCTATGGCCAAGGCATAACCTCTGATGAGCGCATCCTATCCATCGGTGGGCTAAACGCCATCCAGGCTACGGACCTGCCCTCATCTTCTTATGTTCAGTACGTGGCCCTGGGGCATCTCCATCGGCCTCAATCCTTCTATGAGCCTGGCTATCCTGTCTGCTACAGCGGCTCTCCACTGGCCTATAGCTTTTCCGAGGCTGGACAGCAAAAAAAAGTAATTCTAATTGAGGCTGAGCCAGCTCGGGAGGTCAAGATAGTTGATCTGCCCTTAAAATCTGGCTTCCCCCTGGTGCGAAAAACCTTTCCCTCCTACCAGCAGGCCCTGGCCTGGTGCAGTCAGCTGGAAAATCAAAATCAGTGGGTAGATATGGAAATCATCCATCCGACCCCTTTAAGCAGCCCGCAGATGAGAGAGCTAAAAAGCAGACACAGCCGGATTGTTAATCTTCGAGCAATCCTGCCTCAACAAGGAGAGGCGGCTGAGCCGCAAATAGCCCCAAGGCGGCTAGCCGAGCTTTCCCTGATCGAAAAATTCATAGCCTTTTATAAAGAAAAAAACGCTAATGCCGAGCCCTCACCAGAGCTGATTGATCTTTTTGTAGAATTGACTGAAAACCTTGAGGAGGCAGATGATTAAGGAATGGTCAGGGAGAAGAGGATAAGTTAGCTTATGAAACCGCTACGACTTAAATTTTGCGGCCTGCACAGCTATTGCGATCCCCAAGATATTGATTTTGCCTGGCTTGGGGCCAAGGGCTTATTCGGCATCTTTGGGCCTACGGGCGCTGGAAAATCAACCATTCTCGATGCCATGACCCTAGCTCTCTACGGTGATGTGGAGAGGGCTAACAAAGGCACGCGGGGTATTATTAACCAAAACAGCAACCAGCTCTGGGTGAAATTTGAGTTTGAGCTTGGGGGAGAGCGCTATCTGGTTGAGCAACGCTATCAGATGGGGAAAAAAGATGATCAGCTAGCCGCAATTAATAAACTCTCTCGCCTTTGCCAATTTGATCCTGCAAGCGGTGAGTTTATCCCCAAAGCAGAGAGAATCGGTGAAGTAACCGAGACTATCGAGAATCTCATCGGCTTGACTAGAGATGATTTTACCAAAGCCGTGGTTCTGCCCCAAGGGAAATTCGATGCCTTTCTCTCCCTAGGGAACAAAAATAAAGCAGTTATGCTGGAGAAGATCTTTAACCTGTCCTGCTATGGAGACAGTCTATATCAGAAGGCAAGTCAAGCTAAGGAGCAGGCCAAGCAAGAGAAGGAGAAGCTAGAGGGCGAGCTGCGGGGGCTTGGTGACTGCTCACTCTCACTTCTTGAGGCCAAGAGGGAGGAAAAGGCGCATCTTTCTCATCAAGTTGAAGAGTACAAAAAAAGTCTCAACAGCCTGCGCCAGGAAGAGGAAAAAGCTAGGCGGATCAAGGAGTGGTTTGAAGAAAAAGCGCAGCTTGAGAAAAAAAAGAAAGAGCTTGATGCCCAGTTGCTCACCATAAAGCAAAAAGAAGAAGAGATTGACCTGGCTGAGCGGGCCGAGCGCTGCCGAAGCTATCTTGATCAGCTAAAAAGCCTCCAGACCGAGAGAAAGAAAGAGGCCGATAGCCTGGCCCAGAAGCAGAAAGCTCTCCAGGATCAGCAGGAGAGACACCAGGAGTTTGACAAAACCTATCGGCTGATCCGCCAGGAGCGGGATGAGAAGCGTGATCAGCTCCTTGAGCGCCGGGAGAGGCTAAAGAGCTGTCTTACCTTTTATGAGCAAAGCAAGGAGAAGAAAAAAGAGCAGGCTAAAAAGCAGGCTGAAAGCTCAAAGCTTAACCTCGAGCTTTCTCAGCTTGAGAGGGAGCTGGCTGCTGACCAGCAAAACTTTCAGACCGAAAAGGATCGGCTCTTGAGCCTCAATCAGCAGATTGAGAACTACAAGATTGATCCTGAGCAAAAGCGCCTCATCTCGGAAGCCTACAAGTACCTTTCCCTGCTTGAGGAAAAAGAAAAGTGCCTGACTTTTGAGCAGGACAGTTTGAATAAAACCATTGAGGAACAAGAAAAGGCCAAGCAGCAGAAAAAGAAAGCTGTCGAAGAGCACCTTGCCGCCTCAATCTTTTGGTCGTCTCGGCAGCAGGAAGCAGCCCTCCTTTTGCCCCAAGGCTGGGAGATAAGCGGCTGCTGGGTAGAGCCCTTGCTTGAGGCAGAGCGATGCGGTCTCAAGCAGGCTCTCCTTAACTGTGAGGAGGCGCTTGATTCCCTCAAACAGCGAAGTGAGGGTGCCCATCTTGCCCTGCGTCTTAAGGATGGTGAGCCATGCCCGGTCTGCGGCTCAAGGCAGCATCCTGCCCCGGCTCTACCCGAGGGAATTAAACAGGAGCTCGCCCGCTGGGAGAGGGAAAAAAAGAGCCTTCAAGATGAGCAACAAAGACTATCCCAGCTTGAACTTAACCTGGCTAAAATAACCGCTACTCTTTCGGCCAAGGCCGAGGAAGTTGAGCGGCAGAAGGGGAAAATAGCCGCTATGGAGGATGAGCACCAGAGGGTTTTGGCTGAGTTTTCGCATCTGGCCCAAGGTCTTTCTAGGGATAAGATCAGGGAAAGCTACCATAGCCTATCAAGGCAGGATGAGGAAGTAGCTCGCCTTCGGGAGGAGCAGAAAAAACAGACCGACTCCCTTGATCGCCTCCGGCAGAAGATCGAGCAGGAGAAGGAAAAGAAGAGCAAGCTTGAGGCCCGACAGGCCGCTCTCAAAGAGAGCCTAAGCGATCTGGCCAAAAGTTTAGATGAGCTTGACCGCTCGATTCAAGCCGTAACTCAGGGCCGAGCTATCCGCAGCCTAATTGAGGGAAATGAGTCGGCCATTGCTGATCTTGATGAACGATTTAAAAAAGCCGAGACTAACTTTCGGAATTCTGAACAGCGCCTTCAAGAGCTTACCCGAGAGCTTGATGCCTGCCGAGGGAAACTAGATAACCTGACTGAACATGAAGAGCAGGCCAAGGTCTCACTCAGCCAGCAGCTTCAGAAAGAGCGCTTTCCCTCAATCGAAGCCATGCAGCAGGCCTTGCGGACGCGAGAGGCGGTGGCTAGGCTGAAGCAGGAGATCAAGCAATACCAGGATGCGGTTACCCAGACCGAATATAGGCTAAAGGATATAGCCGAGCATCTGGCCGGGCAGCAGTTTGATCCCGCTGCCTATGAGGAGCTCACAGAGCGGCTCAAAAGCCTAGAGCAGCAGGCCGATGAGGCTAACCGAAAGCTTGCAGTAGTGAGCGGAGAGCTTGAGCGGCTTGAGAAAAATCACCAGCGCTGGCAGCAGATCGAGCAGGAGATAAAGTCAATAGATGCCCGGATTGAGCGGGCCGATGAGCTAGCCCGGCTGTTTAGGGGCCGTGCCTTGGTTACCTTCCTAAGCCATGAATACCTAGCCTATATGTGCCGTGAAGCCTCTGAGTGTTTGGGCTTTCTCACCAGCGGCCGCTATGCTTTGCGGGTGGATCAGGAGAATAACTTTTTCATGATTGACAACTTCAATGGAGGTAAGGAGCGGCCAGTATACACTCTCTCTGGCGGAGAAACCTTCCTGACCGCACTCTCTCTAGCCCTAGCCCTATCATCCCAGGTTCAGTCGCGGGGAAGATCACAACATCTTGGGTTTTTCTTCCTTGATGAAGGATTTGGCAGCCTGGATAGCGAAAAACTGGACCTGGTTATGAATACCCTAGAGCGGCTTCGAACACAGCAGGAGCGAATCGTAGGCATTATCAGCCATGTTCAGGAGCTTCGAGAGCGCATGCCCCGCTACCTTGAGGTCCACCCTGCCAGCGCGGCAGGCACCGGCAGTTGGATCACGAGAGGCTGGACATGAGGGCTGGAACATGAAGATCCGATGGCTAGGGTGCCTCTAGGCGAGTCTTTCCTTGCCTAAGCCGCAGGAAACCTTTGCCTTCTAGTGGATAGTGCGCCTTGAGGCGGCCTTCCCTTGCCTAAGCTGCAGAGTCTTGGTTATCTTCTGTGATCCTCGGAAAGATTATTTTAAACACTGTCCCCGCACCCAGCCGGCTAGAGACGAAAATGCGTCCACTGCTCTGCTCGACCAGCCTATAAACTGTGGCCAACCCAAACCCTCTCTCTTTCCCCTGCTTATACTTGGTGGTAAAGAAGGGTTCGAAAATCCGAGATTGGGTTTCCTCATCCATACCGCAGCCGTGGTCAGCCACTGACAACATTACCTGGGGAAGGGCTGGCGGAACGCCTCCATCTTGCCGCTGGCAGCAGCAAGATGAGCCCCCCTTTAGGTGAACATTGGCTACAGCGATGATGATCTGGCCACCAGCTTGGCTTGCCTCCACGGAATTAATAAGCAGAGTGGTTAGAATCATCTCAATCTGGGCTGGGTTAGCCTTTATCAGACTAGGGCCGCCTTGGTCGAAGGTAACGATCAGCTCTATGCCTTCGCCGACAAAAGATCTGAATTTCCCACACAGATTGCTCACCAGGCTCTTTAGGTCTATCACCTGAAGTTGGAGAGAGGAGTTTTTCCGACCGAAACTCAGGAGCTGGTGGGTCAAAGCAACTGCCTGAGCAGCCGCTTTGCTGATTTCTTCAACATCCTGGCGCCGTGGGTCGCAGCTTTCGAGATTAGAGAGCAAAAGATCGCTGTAGCCTTTAATTCCTACCAGAAAGTTATTGAATTTATGGGCTATATGATTAGACAATCTCCTGATTCCCTCCATCTTATGTGACCGGCAAAGCTGGGCCTCGAATAGCTTTCGATCGGTGATATCAAAAAGATACCCTCCTATTTCGATCAATCGGCCCTGATCGTCGAATCTGCCAAATTTTTTTTCAATAACCTCAACCGGCTGACCATCCCGTCGACAAAGCTCTATTTCATGATATTCAATCCTTCTTACTTTTTGTAGCAGGTCAAGGGAATCCTTCCACGATTGCGGATCAGGATACAAGAGGCTGAGATTATACCCTCTGGCCTCTTCGACCGAGGAAAAACCAAATATATGGGCAAAAGCCTGATTGCAGGCCATGATCTGACCATCTGGCCTAGAAATGAATTCACCGGTTAAGCTCTCGTCGAAGAGAGTGTGGTAGAGTTTCTCCTGAGCTCTAAGCTGGGCTAGTTCCTCCTTCCATTGATATAGCTCCTGCTGGATAGCCTGTAATTTATCTCCGATATTCACTAACCCCTGAAGGGTCTTAGCCATAGCCTCTGACCCCTGAGCAGGCCCTTCAGCATCCCACCAGCGATGCATGTCGGCTATCTGCTGCTCCAGGGTCTTAATAGTAAGCGCTAACCTCTCATCCTGCATAACTTCTCCCCAAGGGTGTAAGTGCCTGACCATAAAGGTTTATCGCTCTTATTTATTAGCTACCATTGAGAGACATAACCCTAATAAGAGCTAAGCCCCTTCGAGGGTTTATGGTTGTTCTGATATTTTATGGTTGTTCTGATATAATAAGAGCGAATTTATTATGGTCGGATACTTAGAGCCTATCCGAAAAGTCCTGCTGCATGGAAGACAATCCAAGCGCAAGCGAAGTCTATCATAGCCAAATAATTTTCAACTTTTTTCTCCCAACGGATAAGTAATCGCCGAAAGCGATTGA
>Ga0078972_1001285_pt1 | contig 95554 bp, 91 predicted proteins | sample YelNatPaOPGAMG01_FD_67568 | JGI IMG/M metagenome (GOLD analysis project Ga0078972, IMG submission 67568) | Hot spring thermophilic microbial communities from Obsidian Pool, Yellowstone National Park, USA - OP-RAMG-01 (SPADES assembly) (version 2) | ecosystem: Environmental > Aquatic > Thermal... | reverse complement strand
GGGGTGATGGGCCATGGCCGGATTTTTCGATTCCTTAGGCGACGCCTTCCTGGCCGGGGAGATCATCGGCTTCATCGAGGACAACACCCGGGAGTGCCGCCGCTGCGGCGGGGAGGTGGCCTTCGACGAGGAGGGCTTCGAGGAGTACCTCTGCCCCCGGTGCCTGGAGGAGGAGTACTACGACGAGGATCTCGACGAGGAAGATGAGGAGGGCGGGGACTTCGAGGACAACTGGTAAGTTCTTTTCCGGTAGATCCTGGTAAACGAGGCATATGTCTATCGTGTATATGGCGACTAGGTGTGCGAGGATGAACCGCGGTTGCCGAAACGCGGGAATCAATGGTTTAGAAGAAAGGGGGCAAGTTTGATTCGGCGGCCTTGGCGGGGCGTGTGGAAGGAGAGACCAGAAACAGCGTGCGAGTGTGAAGAAAAGCTTCATCGCTGAAGGAAAATAGGTGAAGGTGATTTGCGAATACCGGAACCCGACAGTCAACGGCAGTGGGGTGAGGGAGAAAGGTCGATTCTGCGACCATCGCGGGGTACGGGAGGGGAGAGGGCAAAAAAGCGTGCGAATGACAAAAACGATGGCCCAACGACCGTGGGGTTAGGAGACAGGTAAAAAACTAGGGGCGAGACAGGGAAGGAACGGGCGGAGGACCCCCCACCGCCGGTTGGTGGGGAAGGGTGAGGTCCGCGAATATACCTGGAAAATAAAGGAAAGGAATTCCGCATTGGCCAAGATGATACCGGAAACCAGGGTGGAGCCGGGCGCCCGGGGAGAGCTCAGGTTATACCGGTACCTGAAGGACGGGTTGCCCGACGACTACACGGTCTTCCACTCCCTTCCCTACCTATCCGCCGGGGAGAGGGGCATCTTCGATCATGAGATAGATTTCCTGGTCGTCCACCGGAAGAAGGGCATCCTGACCCTCGAGGTCAAGGGCGGCGAGGAGATCATCTACCGCCCCAAGGAGAAGAAATGGTTCTCCGTCCCCGCCTCGGGCGAAAAGCGCCACGAGATAAAGGACCCCTTCGACCAGGCACGGAGGAACATGCACTGGCTCAAGAAGGAGATCCTCAACCGCGGGGTCTTCCCCGGGGCGGAGGACCTGCCCTTCGCCTACGGGTACGCGGTGACCTTCCCAGACGCCTCGGTGCAGACCAAGTATTTTCCTCCCCACGTCATTCCGGAGCTGGTCATCGACCGCGACGGCCTGGACCGGGTGGGGGAAAGGATAGAGGAGATCATGGGCCGCATGAGGCGCCAGGGCAGCCGGGCCATGAGCGAACAGGAGTACAACGACCTCTACAACAAGTTCCTCCTCCCGGAGTTCCGCCTCACCGCTTCCATAGCCCGGCGCCTGGAGGACGAGGAGGCGGAGATCGTCCGCCTCACCGAGGAGCAGTGCCGCATCCTGGATTTCCTCCGCAACCGGAAAAGGGCCCTCATCCAGGGGTACGCGGGGACGGGCAAGACCCAGCTGGCCGTGGAGAAGGCCCGCCGCCTGGCCGCGGAGGGGCATTCCGTGCTCCTGCTGTGCTTCAACAGCCCCCTGGCCGCCTACCTGCGCCGTCAACTCCGGCCGGAAGAGGGAAAGATAGAGGCCTACAACTACCACGACCTGTGCATCCGCCTGGCCCAGAGGGCGGGCCTCCCCTACGAGGTGCCGGGCGAGGAGGATCCCCAGAGAAGGCGGCGCTTCTGGGACGAAGAGGTTCCCGTCCTCCTGGAGAAGGCGTTGGACGTCCTCGACGTCCGTTACGACGCGGTGATCATGGACGAGGGCCAGGACTTCAAACGCCACTGGTCGAAGGGCGTGCTCAAGCTGCTGCGGGACCCGAAGGAGGGCTACCTCTACATCTTCTACGACGAGAGGCAGAACATCTACCACGGGGACGACCTGCAGTTCCCGGTTCGAGGCGAGCCCTACGTTTTGAGCGAGAACTGCCGCAACACCAGGAGGATCTGCGAGATGGCCTCCCGCATAGGCGGCATCGACCCGGAGGGCTACCGCTACCAGAGGAACCCGGAGGGCGAGAAGGTGCGCTTCCTCCCCTACCGCGACCCGGCCGAGCAGCCGGGGATCATCGAGGACACGGTGCGCAAGCTCCTCAAGAAGGGCGTGAAACCGGCGCAGATAACCATCCTCTCGCCGCGGGTGAGGGAGAAGAGCTGCCTCGCCGGGGTGGAGGAGCTCGCCGGGTGCCGGGTGGTGGATTACGAGGAGCCGGTCCCCCCCGACGCCCTGGCCTTCTCCACCCTCAAGCGCTTCAAGGGCCTGGAGTCCGACGTGGTCATCTTCTGCGACATGGACGGGAGGTTCCCCATCCACGACCGCAAGGACCAGTACGTGGCCGTCACCCGCGCCAAGCACCTCCTCTTCGTGGTGCACGACCGGGCCTGGAGCCCGCCCGAAAACCCGCCCGAAAACCCGCCCGAAAGCCCACCCTCTGACCCGCGGGACGCGCGGCACGAAAGCCAACCCGCAGGCCAGCGGGACGCCCGGACCGAGAGCCAACCCGCAGGCCAGCGGGACGCCCGGACCGAGAGCCAACCCGCAGGCCCGCAGGACGCCCGGACCGAGAGCCAACCCGCAGGCCCGCAGGACGCCCGGCTCGCCCGGCCCGGAAGCGCGCTCGCGGCCCCGTTGGACGGCCAACATGAGGATCCGACGAGCGGCAATCCCCAAAACCCGCCCTCGGTCAAGCCAGGGGGCCAACAGGAGGACCCGACGGACAGCCCTCCCGACAGATGAGGGATGGCTATGTAATGGAGAAAAACACGATGAAACGTAAAAGTGGTCATTGACCAAAAACCTTAGTCGAATGTCTAGAATATTTAGTCGGGAGGGTGATCCATGAGCATCTTCCAACTGAAGGACGCCGTAATCGAGGAATATAAGGAATATATACACAGTTTCCTCACCATCCAGGACGACAGGATCCGTGATTTCGTCTCCCGGGAATTGGTGGACAAAGGCGTCCTGTGGCCGCCGGCCCTCGTCCAGCTCAATCCCGCCTACAGAAAGGCGGCGAGTATAGAGGATTTGGTGGCCGAGGGGAAGCTGCATCCCGAATGCGCGGAGATCTTCCGCGACCGGGACGGCAGATCCATAACCCTTTTCCAGCACCAGCAGGAGGCCATCGAGACGGCCCTCTCGGGAAGGGGTTTCGTGGTCACCAGCGGAACGGGCTCCGGAAAGAGCCTCACCTACTTCGTGCCCATAATCGACGCCGTGCTCAGGGGCGATCCCCAGGCGCACAAGGTATGGGCCATCATCATCTACCCCATGAACGCCCTGGTGAACTCGCAATTTTTAGCCCTGCAGGAGCTGGCGAAAGCGTATCAAGAAAGGACCGGCCGCCAGTTCCCGGTCCGTTTTAACCGCTATACCGGCCAGAACCTCAACGAGCGTCCGGCTATCCAGAAGGAGCCACCCCACATACTCCTCACCAACTACGTCATGCTGGAGCTGATGCTGGTCCGCCCCGAAGAGCACGTTTTCGTGGATCGCACCACGGCCGGCGTCAAGTACCTGGTCATAGACGAGCTCCACACCTATCGGGGGCGCCAGGGCGCGGACGTGGCCCTCCTCATCCGCCGCCTCAAGGAAAGGTGCGGTAACCCGCATCTCATGTGCATAGGCACCAGCGCCACCATGATCGCCGGAAGGGATTCCTCGCGCCGGGAGAGGCGCCGGGTGGTGGCCGAATTCGCGCAGAAGATGTTCGGCGCCCCGTTCCAGCCCGATCAAGTGGTCGAGGAAAGCCTGGAGCGCCTGACCTCCGGCGCCGGAGACGTCGATGGCCAAAGGCTGAAGGAGGCCGTGGGCTCCCCGTTGCCCGACGATCCGGAAGCCTTCCTGCGCCACCCCCTGGTCTCATGGGTGGAGGACAACTTCGGCCTCGAGGAGGAGGAAGAAGGGCGGTTCAGGCGCCGCCCCCCGCTCAGCCTGGAGGAGGGCGCTTCGAGGCTCTCGGACCTTACGGGGCTGGACGAGGAGGCCTGCAAGGAGGCCTTGAGCCGGGTTTTCTTGAAGGGAGCGTCCCTTCGGAACGCGGAGGGTGAACCCCTGCTCTCTTTCAAGCTGCACCAGTTCATAGCCCAGGGGAACCGTGTTTTCGCCACCCTGGAGCATCCTTCCCAGCGCCTCCTGGACATGGAAGGGCACGCCTACGCCAGCAGGGAAGGGAAAACGCTCCCCCTCTTTTCCCTCAAGTTCTGCCGGGTCTGCGGTATGGAGTACTACGAGGTGGCGCACGACTCTCAAGCCAGCCGTTTCGAGCCCTTGGGCGACGAGTCCGAGCTTCTCGACGGATACGGCGAGACCAAGGAACGGGGATACCTTCTCATACCTCCGCAGGGACGCGACGTGGAGTGGGGACCGGAAAATCTTCCCAGGGAATGGCTCCAGGACAACGGAAAGGTCAAGAGGGATTACCGGGAATATGTGCCACGGCCCGCGTGGGTCTATCCAGATGGTAATTATTCCCAATACCTTGTCGATGACGCCGTCAAGGCCTGGTTCCAGCCCTACCCCTTCCGCCTCTGCTTGAACTGCGGGGTCTTCTACACCGGCAAGGACAGCGAGTTCAGCAAGCTCGCCGGCCTCTCCAGCGAGGGGCGGAGCAGCGCCACCACCGTCCTGGCCCTCTCGGCGCTGGAGAAGGCGCCCATGGGCGACATCGAGGAGGGAGCCCGCAAGGTCCTCAGCTTCACCGACAACCGGCAGGACGCCAGCCTGCAGGCCGGTCATTTCAACGACTTCGTCCGCACTGGGCTCCTCCGGGCCGCCATATACCGGGCGGTGAGTGAAGCTGGCCCCCTGCGCCACGACCAGGTGGCGACCAAGGTGGTAGAGGCCCTGGAGCTTCCCTTCCGGGAGATCTCCGCCAGCAAGGATCTCCTTCCCGACACCCCCAGGGGAGGCGAGGTTATGAAGGTCTTCACCGACCTCGTCGAGTACCGCGTTTACGAGGACATGCGCCGGGGTTGGCGGTTCGTGCAGCCCAACCTGGAACAGTGCGGCCTTCTGCGGTTCGGATACCTGGGGCTCGAGGAGCTGTGCGCCGACGGGGAGGCCTGGCGAGAGCTCAAACCCTTCGCGGACCTCGACGCCGCCGGGCGGCGGGAGATCCTCACCGCCCTGCTGGACCACTTCCGCAGGCAGCTGGCCGTCCACGCCTACTGGCTGCAGGAGACCAACCAACAGCAATTGAGGAAGCGCGTGGAGGAATGCATAGACGAGAAGTGGAGTTTCGGCGAGGAGGGACGCCTGTTCACCGCCTCGCGTTTCGTCCTTCCTGGGCAGGAGGAAAAGATTCCCAACAGCTACAGCCTGGCCGAGAGGAGCCTGGTGTACCGCTACCTGAAGCGGGTCCTTCCTTCCTTCTTGCCGGAATACTCCGAGAACATGCAAAGGCTCACGGACATCCTCTGCGCCCACGGCCTATTGCGCCGCGGCAGCGAAAGGGGCGTCTCCTACGTCCAGGTGGAATCATCTTGCCTGGTCTGGGGGCCGGGTGACGGGACGCCGGCCGGGGAACCCCTTTACCGGAGGCGCTCCGACGACCCCATTTACCAAAAGGTGGAAAAGGAGGCCAACCGCTATTTCGTCAGCTTCTACACCCGGCCGCCCGGCTTGCTGCGCCTTGCGGAGGGGCGGGAGCACACCGCCCAGGTCGATTACGAGCGGAGGCAGGAGAGGGAGCTCCGTTTCCGGGACGGCGAGCTCAAATGCCTCTTCTGCTCGCCCACCATGGAACTGGGCATCGACATCGCCGACCTGCAGCTGGTGCACCTGCGCAACGTCCCGCCCACTCCAGCCAACTACGCCCAGCGCAGCGGCCGCGCCGGACGCAAGGGCGACCCCGCCCTGGTCATCACCTACTGCCTGGCCGGAAGCGGCCACGACCAGTACTTCTTCCATCATAAACGGGAGATGGTCTCCGGTTCCGTGCAGCCCCCGCGCATCGACCTCTCCAGCGAGGAACTGGCCCGGGCCCACCTTCACTCCATTTGGCTGGCCAGGACCGGGCTTTCCCTGGGCCGTTCCATAACCGAGTTCGTCGACGTACGCCTGGAGGACTACCCCCTGAACGAGGACGCGGCGAACAAGGTGAGGCTCGGCGAGAGGGCTTTCCGGGAATGCCTGGAGGAGGCCCGGCGCATATTCGATTCCTGCTATCCGGAGGGCGAGGCACCGGCGTGGTATTCCGAGGAGTGGTTGGAAGAGGCGCTCAGGCGGGCCCCGGAGGAGTTCAACCGGGCCTTCGAACGCTTCCGGGAGCTCTACCGCGCCGCGGATCGCCAGTGGGTGGAGGCCAACGAGATCCTTCGCTATCCAACCGGGAACAACAAAGAGAGGGAGGAGGCCAGGAGAAGGCGCGACGAGGCGGAACGCCAGAAGCAGCTACTGGAGAACAGCACCCGGTTCTACGAGGAATCGGACTTCTACCCCTACCGCTACCTGGCCAGCGAGGCTTTCCTTCCCGGCTATAACTTCCCCCGCCTGCCCCTTACCGCCTTCATCCCGCGGAAAGGGGAAGGCGATTACGTGTCGCGGCCCCGCTTCCTGGCCATCTCCGAGTTCGGCCCCGAGAACCTCATCTACCACGAGGGTTCCAAGTACAGGGTGACCAGCCTCAAGACCGTCCTTTCCGACCTGGAAAAGAGGCTCCTCCAAGTGAAGATCTGCGGCAACTGCGGATACCTCCACTCCGACGAGAGCGTGGACATATGCCACAACTGCGAGAGCCGCCTCTCCGGCGATGGTTACACCTACGCCACTCTGCTCGAGGCCACGAACGTCTATACCCGCCGCAGGGAGCGCATCACCAGCGAGGAAGAGGAAAGGGTGCGTTACGGTTACGACATAACCACCCACTTCGAGTTCTCCCCCTCCAGCGGGTCGAGCGAGGGGCGCGTCCCGGCCGTGGTGACCGACAAGGGAGGCAAGCCGCTCCTGGAGCTCGTTTACGCGCCGTCGGCCACCCTGTACCGCGTGAACCATCGGTGGAGGAACAGCAGGGAGTCGGGCTATCTCCTGAACATGGATACGGGGGAGTTCCTTTCCAGGAGCGATCGGGATGTTAAGAGGGCCGCCACCGCCCGGGTGGAGACGGTGCGCCTCTTCGTGCGCGACACCATGAACGTCATGCTCCTCTACCCCGGCCGCGACGGCCTCGGGCTTACCGAGGAGGCCCTGGCCACCCTGGAACACGCCCTGCGCCGCGGCATCGAGAGGGTCTACCAGCTGGAACCCTCCGAGCTCGCCTCGGAGCGCATCGGACAAAGCGGCCGCCGGGGCATCCTCTTCTACGAGGCCAGCGAGGGCGGCTACGGGATCCTGCGCGCCCTCGCCGTGGAGAGGGACGCCTTGGCCGGCGTGGCCCGCGAGGCCCTGGTGGCGTGCCATTACCAACCGGACAGCCTGGAAGACCTCAAAGCGGAATGCCTGCGCGCCTGCTACGATTGCCTGCTCTCCTACACCAACCAGCGCGACTATTCCCTGCTCGACCGCGCGCTGGCCAGGGATCTTCTCGCGGAGATCGCCAGCTCCGAGACGCATCCCAAGGTCGGGGGCCGGGATTACCACGAACATTATCAATGGCTGCGCGCCCTCGCCGATTCCCGTTCCGAACTGGAGAGAAGGTTCCTCGACCACCTCTATGCCACCGGGCGCCGCCTTCCCGACGACGCCCAGCGGGCGCTGGCCGACCACCACGGCACCGTCCCCGATTTCTTTTACGAGAAGTACACCTGCGTCTTCTGCGACGGCTCCGTGCACGACGAGCCCGCCCAGAGGGAGAAGGACATGAAGGTGCGGCAGGAGCTGGAAGATCTTGGGTATCGAGTCATCGTCATCCGTTATGACCGTGACCTGGAGGAGCAGATATCCAGATATCCTGACGTTTTCGGGGAGGCGAGACCATGAACGGCGGGACTTGTGGCGTGGGTTCCATAGTGCGCTGCCGGGAGCGGGAATGGGTGGTCATCCCTTCCACGAGGGAGGACGTGGTCATGCTGCGTCCCCTGGCGGGAGGGGAGGAGGAGATCTGCGGCGTGTCCTTGGAGTTGATGAAATACGGCATCGACGCCATAGCCTCCGCCGATTTTCCCCTGCCTTCCCCGGAGCAGGCCGGGGACGCCGCGTCGGTGGGCCTCCTCTTCGATGCCGCCCGCCTCATCCTGCGCGACGGGGCGGGGCCCTTCCGTTCCTTGGGAAAGATCTCCGTGCGCCCCCGCCCCTACCAGTTCGTGCCCCTGCTCATGGCCCTGCGCCTGGACCCCGTGCGGATGCTCATCGCCGACGACGTGGGGGTGGGAAAGACCATCGAGGCGGGGGTCATCGCCCGCGAGCTCATCGACCGCGGGGAGGTCAGGCGCCTGAGCGTCCTCTGCCCCCCTTACCTCTGCGAGCAATGGAGAAAGGAGCTCGCGGAGAAGTTCCACCTCGACGCCGTGGTCGTCAGCTCGGGCACGGTCAGTTCCCTGGAACGCCGCCTTCCCCACGGCGACCACAGCGTCTTCGGTTACTTCCCCTATACCGTGGTGAGCATAGACTACGCCAAGAGCGAGCGGCACCGCCACAACTTCCTGGCCAACTGCCCCGAGCTGGTCATCGTGGACGAGGCCCACGGCGCCGCGCGGCCCACCGGCCGCTCCACCGCCCAACAGCAGCGCCATGCCCTCCTGCGCGAGGTGGCGGCGAGGGAGGACCGCCACCTCATCCTCCTCACCGCCACCCCCCATAGCGGGGTGGAGGAGGGTTTCCTCTCCCTGCTCGGCCTGCTGGACCCTGGCTTCGAGCGCCTCGACGTGTGGAGACTCAGAGACCGGGAGCGCGACCGCCTGGCGCGTCACTTCGTGCAGCGCCGCCGCGCCGACGTGGCGGTGTGGCTGGGCGAAAAGACCCCCTTCCCAGAGCGGGTGTCCGAGGAGGCCCATTACGAGCTTTCCCCCGCCTACCGCAAGCTCTTCGAGGGCGTTTACGACTTCAGCCGTGAGCTGGTGGCCTCCGGAGAGAAATTGACCGTCTGGAGGAGGCGCATCCGCTACTGGACCGCCCTGGCCCTCCTGCGCTGCGTGATGTCCAGCCCGGCCGCCGCCGTGGCCGCCATAGGCAAGCGCCTGGAGGGGCTGGGCTTGGAGGCCGCGGATTCCCCGGAAGAGGAATACCTTTCCACCGTCTACGAGGCCGAGGACCGGGAGCCCTCGGACAGCCAGCCCTCCGGCATCATCGAGGACGGGGTTGAGGACCTCTCCGGCTCCGAGGTCCGGAAGCTGCGCGCCTTCGCCAAGCAGGCGCAGGAGCTGAAGGGGAGGGAGGACAACAAGCTGGAGAAGTGCGCCGCCTTGGTGGAAGGGCTGCTCCGGGAGGGATTTTCGCCCATCGTCTGGTGCCGCTACATCGCCACCTCCGATTACGTGGCCGCCGGTCTCCAGGCTCGCCTGGAGAAGGGCTTCCCCGACCTGCGCGTCATCTCCGTCACCGGGGCGCTTTCCGAGGAGGAGCGCAAGCTCAAGGTGGAAGGACTTACCAGTTACCCTTGCCGGGTGCTGGTGGCCACCGACTGCCTGAGCGAGGGCGTCAACCTGCAGGAGGGCTTCGACGCCGTGGTCCACTACGACCTGCCCTGGAACCCCAACCGCCTGGAGCAGCGCGAGGGGAGGGTGGACCGCTTCGGGCAGAAGAAGGAGAAGGTCAAGGCCGTCCTCCTCTACGGGAGGGACAACCCGGTGGATGGCGCCGTGCTCGAGGTTCTCCTGCGCAAGGCCCGGAGCATCCACAAGACCCTGGGCATATCGGTGCCCGTTCCCGCGGACAGCGAGACGGTGATGGAGGCCGTCCTCCGCTCCCTCTTCTTCCGGGGGAAGGACGTGACCCAGATGCAGCTCTTCGAGGCCCCGGAGGCCCAGGAGATCGGCAGGCTGTGGGACCAGGCCGTGGAGCGGGAGAGGGAGAGCCGCACCCGCTTCGCCCAGCGGGCCATCAAGCCGGAGGAGGTGGACCGGGAGCTCCGGGAGACCGACTCCGTCCTGGGCGACCCGGAGGCGGTGCGTGGCTTCGTCATCGAGGCCTGCAAGAGGCTGGGTGTGGGGTGCAGGAGGAAGAGGGACGGTTCCTACGAGCTCACTTCCCTGGACCGCTTCCCCCAGGCGGTCCGCGAGGCCCTGCCCTCCAGGGGGGAATGCCGCCTGGCCTTCGAGGCTCCCGCTCCCGAGGGCGCCCTCTACGTGGGGCGCAACCACCCCTTCATCACCGCCCTGGCCCGCCACCTGCTGGAGGAATCCCTGGCCGGGAAGCCCGGGGCCCTGGCCTCCCGTTGCGGGGTCATGCGCACCGGCCGGGTGGCCAGTCGGACCACCCTGCTCCTCCTTCGCGTGCGCTATACCCTCACCGTCCCCGGGGAGCCCGATCTCCTGGCCGAGGAGGTGCTTCCCCTGGCCTTCACCGGGTCCCCTCCCGAGGTGAACTGGCTTTCCCGGGAGGAGACCCTGCGCCTCCTGAGGGAGGCCGCTCCTGAGGAGAACGTCTCCGTGACCGAGAGGTCCGAGACCCTGGAGAGGGCCCTCTCCTGGTACGGCGGGCTGGAGGGGGAGCTGAGGAAGATCCTGGAAAAAAGGGCCCGGGAACTCCAGGACGCGCACAAGAGGGTCCGGGAGGCGGTGCGCCTGTCCCGTAGGGGCCTGGCGGTCACCCGCCACCTGCCCCCGGACCTGCTGGGCATATTCGTGCTCCTGCCCATTCCCCGGGGGGTGAGGAGATGAGTCGCTTCGAGAGCTTTCGCGTGGAGGGCGGGCTCCTCAGCCCGGATCTCATCGACCGCATCGCCGACGGCGAGGCGCCGGGGCAGAAGCCGGCCGATTTCGGCCTTCCGCCCAGGGCCGCCTTCATAGACGAGGTCTCCGAGGCCTGGGGCGCCGCCCGCCGCTTCTGGGAGGCCTTCCGGGCCCGCCTGGAGCGCCTGTCCCCCGACGACCTGGCCACCGGGCCCACCCGCGACCAGTGGGTGATACCCCTGATGAGCCTCCTGGGCTACGAGCTGACCTACCGGCCCCGGGCCCAGGAGGTGGACGGGCTCACCTTCGCCGTGAGCCACGGCGCCGACCGGGACGCGGACGCGCCGCCGGTCCACGTGGTGGGTTGGCGACAGGACCTGGGCAAGCTCCCGCCATCCGGTCGCCCCCGCCTGGCGCCCCACGTTCTGGTGCAGGAATACCTCAACCGCACCGAGCACCTCTGGGGCGTGGTCACCAACGGCCGCATCCTGCGCCTGCTGCGCGACAGCCAGCTCCTCTCCCGCCAGGCCTATATCGAGTTCGACCTGGAGTCCATGTTCGAGGGGGAGAGGCTCTCCGACTTCGCCCTTTTCTGGCGCCTGGTCCACCGCACCCGGCTTCCCCGCGGCATGGACGACGCCCCCTCCTGCCTCTTGGAGAGCTACTACATGGAGAGTGTGGAGCAGGGGGGAAGGGTGCGCGAACGGCTGCGCGACGGGGTGGAGAAGGTTTTGGAAATATTTGGTAATGGTTTTCTCTCCCACCCCGTCAACGACAGGCTGCGCGAGCGGGTGGAAACGGGCGAGACCGGGCCGGAGTCCTTCTACCGGGACCTTTTACGCCTCGTCTACCGCCTGCTCTTCCTCATGGTGGCCGAGGAGAGGAGGCTCATCTCGCCGTCCGCCGTTTACCTGGAGCACTACAGCCTGGAGCGCCTGCGCCGCCTGGCCGACCTGCGCCTGCGCGACGAGGACCACCGGGACCTCTGGATATCCCTGCAGGTCACCTTCGACCTCTTCCGCCGCCAGGAACTGGGGGCCCTTCTCCAGGTCCCCCCGCTCAACGGGGAGCTCTTCGAGGAGACGGAGCTGGACCGCCGCGCCCTCTACAACCGGGACCTCCTGGCTGCCTTGCGCGAGCTCTCCACCTACACCGAGGACGCCCGCTCCCCCCGCCGCCGCGTCAACTACTCCGCCCTGGACGTGGAGGAGCTGGGGAGCGTTTACGAGAGCCTGCTCGATTACCACCCCGCCTTCCTCGAGCAGGAGGGGAGGACCGTCTTCCGTCTGGTGCCGGGCACGGAGCGCAAGACCACCGGCTCCTACTACACCCCGCCCGAGCTGGTCAACGAGCTGGTGAAGAGCGCCCTCGAGCCCGTGCTCGCGGAGAGGCTTGCCAGGGCGAGGGGAAAGGTGGAAAAGGAGAGGGCCATCCTGGACATCAAGGTCTGCGACCCCGCCTGCGGGAGCGGCCATTTCCTCCTGGCCGCCGCCCGCCGCCTGGGAAAGGAGCTGGCCCGCGTGCGCACCGGCGACGAGGAGCCCGCCCCCGAGGAGGTACGCTCCGCCGTGCGCGACGTCATCGGCCACTGCATCTACGGGGTGGACAAGAACCCCCTGGCCGTGGACCTCTGCAAGGTGGCCCTGTGGATAGAGGGCCACGCCGAGGGGCGTCCCCTCACCTTCCTCGACCACCGCATCCGCTGCGGCGACTCCCTGGTGGGCGTCTTCGACCTCAAGGTCCTCGAGGAGGGCATACCCGATGGGGCCTTCGAGCCCGTGGCGGACGATGATAAGGCCCTCGCCAAGTCCATAAAGAAAGACAACAAGGCGGAGAGGACCGAGAGGGCCGGTTGGCTTTCCTTTGCGCTGGATGTTGAAAGCGACGCCCACGAGCTATCCGAGGCCTACCGAAAGCTCTCCGAGATCCCCGACGACACTCCGGAACAGGTGCGGAAAAAGCAGGAGGCCTACGAGAGGCTGCGGGGCGAGGGAGGGCGCTGGTGGAACGACAACACCGCCTGCCACCTCTGGACGTCCGCCTTCTTCGCCAGGCTGGATAAGGATGGCTACCGGGAGAAGGCTATCCCCACCACCGAGGTCCTGCGCAATTATTTAGACAATCCGGCATCCGTTGATCCTCGATATCCAAGCCACGCCTGGGAGGCGGCGCTGCGCCACCGTTTCTTCCACTGGCCCCTGGAGTTCCCCGAGGTCTTCGAGAAGGGGGGCTTCGACGTGGTGCTCTGCAATCCCCCGTGGGAGCGCATAAAGCTGCAGGAGAAAGAGTTCTTCGCCACCCGGGATTCGGAGATCGCCCTGGCGCCCAACAAGGCCGCCCGCGAACGCCTGATAAAACGACTGCCGCAGACCAACCCCTCCCTGTGGTCCGAGTACCAGGGTGCCCTGCATTACGCCGAGTCGCATAGCAAATTCCTGCGCCAGTCGGGGCGTTTCCCGCTGTCCGCCCGCGGGGACATCAACACCTACTCCGTCTTCTCCGAGCTCTTCAGCGGGTTGATCAACCCGGAGGGCAGGGCGGGCGTGGTGGTGCCCACCGGCATCGCCACCGACGACACCAACAAGGTGTTCTTCTCCCACCTGGTGAATACGGGCCGCCTGGCCAGCCTCTACGATTTCGAGAACCGGGATAAGATCTTTCCGGCGGTTGATAGCAGGCAGAAATTCTCCCTCCTCACTCTCAAGGGCGACGGTGCCGAAGCTGGTAAGCCGGCGCGCTTCGCCTTCTTCCTCACCCGCGCCTCCCAGCTCCGGGACGGGAGGCGGGTTTTCGAGCTCACCGCGGAGGATTTCTTCCTCCTCAACCCCAACACCCGCACCTGCCCCGTTTTCCGTACCCGCCAGGATGCCGAGCTCACCAGGTACATCTACCGGAGGGTGCCGGTGCTGGTGAACGAGGCCACCGGCGAAAACCCCTGGGGCATAAGGTTTTTACGCATGTTTGACATGTCCAACGACTCCCACCTCTTCCGCACCCGCCGGGAGCTCGAGAAAGCCGGCTTCCGCCTCCACGGCAACCGCTTCGTCAAGGGCGAAGGTGACGACCAGGAGATCTGGCTCCCGCTATACGAAGCGAAGATGATTTGGCAATTCGACCACCGCTTCGGAACCTACGAAGGAGTAAACTCCCGCTCCAGCACCCACATCCCCACTCCAACACCAGACCAATATGCAAACCCTTCCTTCCTATCCCTTCCCTGGTATTGGGTATCGAAGACCGAGGTAAACGCCAGGCTCGGCAACTACGATAAAGGCTGGCTCCTCGGATTCCGGGATATTACAAATGCCACCAATGAGCGCACCGCCATCTTCACCGTTATCCCCCAAACCGCCGTCGGACATACAATGCCATTAATATTTATGAAAAAAATTTCGCAATTATTATCACCTCTTTTTATTGGGAACTTTGATTGCCTAGCTTTTGATTATGCTGCAAGACAAAAGATGGGAGGGACTCATTTGACTTACCATTACTTAAATCAATTGCCTGTTATTTCTCATGATAAATATGAAAAATCTCAAACAGTTCTTTTATTGCCGAAAGCGCTCGAAATTTTATACACTTCCTGGGACATCAAGCCTTTCGCCGATGACGTGTGGCGCGAGGCTGATGAGGATCTCCGGAAGGCCATCCGAGCCCAATGGGAGGAGAACAAACGGGCCACGGGAGGACATGCCTGGGATCCTCCCGAGTGGGCCGAGGTCGCCGAGGACGGCATCCCCCTGCCTCCCTTCAAGTGGGACGAGGAGCGACGCGCCCGCCTGCGCGCAGAGCTTGACGCCATTTACGCCAAGCTTTACGGCCTCAACCGCAAGCAGCTCCGCTACATCCTCGACCCCGCCGACCTCACCGAGAAGGAGCTGGAGAACATCCTCGACGACTACGAGGAGGTAGAGGACCCCCTGGACGAGGAGGCCTATCGCCACCGCTGCGAGACCTCCACCTTCCCCGGCGAGACTTTCCGCATTCTCAAGGAAAAAGAAATCAAAAAATACGGTTTCTACCGCACTCGCCGCCTTGTCCTCGAAGCGTGGGAGAAGTCGAACAAGGCGCAGAAAGGCAAAGTCATCAGAACTAGCCCAGAAGGCTTGTTGGTATGCGAGTTATTCGCAGGTATCGGAGGCTTTAGGTTAGGTCTTGAGAAAGCAGGCCATAGGGTTATTTGGTCCAACCAATGGGAACCCGCTACCAAGAGACAGAACGCATCTGAATGCTATGTGGCACATTTCGGAGCAGAGGGCCACTCTAATGAAGATATTTGCAAGGTCCATGTAGACGACATACCAGAGCATGACCTTTTGGTCGGGGGATTCCCATGCCAAGATTACTCGGTTGCTGCGACTAAGACGAAGGGCATACATGGCAAGAAGGGCGTCTTATGGTGGGAAATCAACCGCATCCTAAGAGCAAAAAGACCACCGTATGTTCTACTTGAGAACGTAGACCGTCTTTTAAAATCACCCGCTTCACAAAGAGGCAGGGATTTCGGTATCATGCTAGCCTGTTTCCGCGACCTTCTAGCAGAAAACGACTTGGGCTATTCGGTTGAATGGCGGGTAATCAATGCTGCGGACTACGGATTTGCACAACGTAGGAGAAGGCTGTTCATTTTTGCTTTTCGAGATGACACTCCTATTGGTGAAAGCCTTAAGAACACGACTGACTGGCATGCCTGGCTTCTAGAAAAGGGGTTTTTCGCAAGTGAGTTCCCAGCAACGTGTTCGTCAAATCTCTTGCCAATAACGGGGATTGATATCTCATATCCTTTAGAAGGTAGCTTGATGGAGTTGTCAGATGGGTTCAGATATCCTTTTCAAAATGCCGGTATCATGTCGGGCGGAAGATTCTATACAATACATGTTGAGCCTATCAAAGAGCCGTTTACTCCACTCTCAGCGGTTCTTGAAGAAGATGTGTCGGAAGACTTCTATATTCCCGAAAGTAGCATCAGCGCATGGAGATATGCGAAGGGTGCAAAATCGGAACCGCGACGTACCAAGTCTGGGTACGAATATTATTATAAAGAGGGAGCGATACCATTCCCAGATGACCTTAGCAAACCTGCAAGGACAATATTGACCAGCGAAGGTAGTCGTTCACCCAATAGATGTACCCACATCATCAAGGATCCGCAAACAGATAGGTTAAGGCGATTGACACCGGTCGAAGTCGAACGGATTTTCGGCTTCCCGGATGGATGGACCGATACAGGGATGACGTTGTCGGGGAGATACTTTTGTCTGGGAAACTCTCTAGTTGTTGGCTTAATCGAGAGGATGGGCAAACGCCTTAGCAATATGATATTCGGCACCATGAGATTTGAAGAGGCGGCTTCCTAAAATGTCTTTAATCTCTTTGTGGACGAATCAATATCTCTAAGATATTTTATTATAGCCCACCAGATAAAGATAGCTATATTATAAGAGAAAGAGGTTAGCTAACCTTCTCTATCTTTAAATGTAAATTTGTTTGGATAACGTCTGTATTTTGTGAATAGACTTTGAGTGCTTCTTCCAAAGATGATGGATTCCAACATCCATCTTTTATCACATATGCCTGATATTCGTAATTACAATTATTTTCTTCAAAAATTTCAAAAAGCCTATTTAGTCTTTTTTGATCATAAAATCTTATCCAATTGGAATAACCATACCATTCGGAATCTCCTTCTCCTATAGGAAAAGTAAGAAGAATCCAACCACCAGGTTTTGTTACTCTGATGGCTTCCTTAACAACCTTAAAATCACCCTCTTCATCAAATTCCCATGCATCATATCGTTCATGGATTAAACCAATATGTTCTATAGTACTTATAGAATAAGTAATATCAAAAGAATTATCCTCAAAAGGAATATCACGAGCATCACATTGAATAAATTTCTCATATGAATCTTTATCATAAGGCCTTAAATCTATACCCCATGCATCAACATCTAAAACTTCAGCAGAATAAAGTAACATCCTATTCTCACAACAACCAATGTCTAGTATGCGAGGTTTATAACCTTTTTGAGCTTTGAATAACTTTATTTGTTTGATAACAAACGGTAATTCTATATAACGTTCAGCATTTTTAGCCACATCATAGTCCATTAAATACGCAAACGGAATGTTAAAATCATTCTCCTCCAGAGCTTCCATTATCATCATCTCCTTTATCCCCATTTACATTTTTATTTTCTTCTTTCTTTTCTTCACTTTCATTAGAATCGTTCCAATTATATAAAGCATTTAATTTTTTAGCCACTATATCCTCAATATAACACATTAAAATAGCTAACCTAGCAAATTCATTAGATTGAAAAATGAAATATTTAACTGATTTATTGACATTCACACTAAACAGAAGGCTAACCAAAAGTCCTTCCTCAAACCCATCCAACCACGGAATAGAGTAATTTGACAAATTTAATTCTTCTTCGAATTTTGTTTTGAACAAATCTTTAGCATTATCCGGAATTGCTTCCCAGCGCTTTAATAAATCTCGTCTTAATTGTTCGATATGCTTGCTAAATTGGCTATTCTTACTCATTTTCACCTCTCATTGCTTCACGTAATTTTTTAATATTTTTGCTCACGGTACCTTGTGATTTATAATCCAATATTTTAGCTATTTCATTTTGTCTATAGCCCTCACCAACAAGCGTAAAAAGTATTTTTTGTTTTTCATCCAAAGAGTTATAAATGGAATAAAAATCGTCAATATTATTATCCTCTTCGTTAAGAAAATACTCAAAACCTTCAAGAAAACTTACATTTTTCTCATTACCAATCTTTATAGGGTTTGCCTTAACTATATTTATAAAATGATTAACAATAGCTTTTTTGATATAATTTACAATATATTCAAAATCGACGTTTCTACTTTTTATTTTTCTATAGGCATACACAATTTTATAATAACCTTCTTGCATCAAATCTTCATCATCCAAACATGTATAATACCTAAATTTGTATATTAATGAGTTAATATACGGTTTTAAATCTTCAATTAATCTTAAGATAACCTCATCGTCTTCCATAGATATTCTCCTTCTTCAACGCCGGGCATTTTCTACACTTTGGAAAATTAACACAATAATCCTTATTGTAAGGACGATCAGTAAGAGTACAACGGTAAAACACAATAGGCTTGCCTTTCATTTGTTTAAAAATGTGTTGGTCAAAAACAGCCAATTTCCTATTGCATAAATCACAAAAAGCATAATAATATTTTCCAAAAGGATAATAACCTAATGTATTGAGCCATACCTTCTTCCACAATCTCGGTGGCGGATAATGTGCTTTTCCTAATCCTTCCTCAGAAAGAAACCTTCTTTTCTTGCAATGCGGGCAATAATTAGCCAATCTCATAGTAAATTAGTTAGAAGCCATTCCCTTAATTCATCTCTAATCCGTGCCCACAAAGTATATTTCTGTTCGATAATATCTCGCTCAATTACCCCCAATTTATTAGTCATTTTCTGATATTCTTCTGTGCACAAAGTTACAAATATCATATGTGCTTTGTCATTTCGTGAAATATATTCGTCATTAGATAGTAAGCCTTGTTCAAACAATTCATTATTCTTTTTTAAAATACTGAAATATTCCTGCTTAAATTGTCGGCAATTCTCTTCATATTCTTTTTGATATCTATCTGAAAATTCCTTTAACTTCTTATTCAACTTATCAACTTCAGTTTTATACTCTACAAAAAGTTTATACCATACATCATTATATTCAATACCTATTGGCGCAGGTAATTGAATAAAATCAAGAACTACTAGAACCAAGGTTTGGTCATCACTTTTCAATAATTCTCTAATAAGAGCTTTATAATCACTCCAATCCAATCTTTCTAATGCTTTAGTAAAAAATGTACCCCATGTGTTAGATTCATAAACAACATGCTTAATTTTAGGAAACAAATCCGAAAGCCTACTTCTATAAGCAGGAAAAGATACTTTATGGGCTTCTTCAGGGAATAGCTCCAATTAATTTTCACCTCCTTCATTAACTTTTGATTCCAAAGCTTTAATCTTCTGATCAAACATCTTTTGAGTTTCTAAAAGTAAAAACGACAGATTATTCACACTATCATAGAGATGTTTTATGTGATTTGTCAATGACTCGATGATAGTTAGCAAATCATTGATATATTCCTCATTCTTTTTTCTCTTGGCCATTCCTTAATTCCCCTTTCATACTTCCTTTTGCAGTAAGCAATATTACCAATAAATAGAATAACACAGCTTGCCAATAATTCATAGTCTTGCATACTGTGATGAACTTAGTAACGCTGTTGTTCCACAACAACATAATTATAAACGAAAATAATAAAATAAACCCTATTATAGCTAATATTAATAAGAAAACACCCAATAATTTTTTCATTTACCCATACCTCCTTCCAACAGTTTTTTGTATAAAAGCTTATATTTTTCCGCTATAACATAAACAGAGTTTGTATGAACATATTCATACATTAAATTACTCAAACTAATATATTCAGATGGATTTAATTTATCTTCTAAGACTGATATAAGATCCTCAAAAGTATTAACAATCATAAAAAGATTATTTGGAAATCCATATAACTCACCTTCTATGTTCCAAACAATAATAGGAGTATAGGAAGCTAATAATAATGGGATTAATTTACATACATTTGGATTAAATTCAGAGGTTGCGTTTGGAAAAATTATCAAATCGGAATTATTTAATTTTTCAACTAATACAGGATAATCATAGTTTGTAATATCTAAATTTAGATTCAAAATATTTAACTCATCTCTTAATGTAAGGAGCTCCTTGTAAAACATATAATTCTTATCTTTATAAACACCATATATGGTGAAATCATAATTTGGCAAATATTGTATTTTGCTTACTACAGACATTAAACCCTCATTTTCATTTAATTCTTTTACTATAGATAAATATTTAATATCTCTAAATTCCTTTTTAGGTTCTAAATTATTCAACACTTTTACACCTAAAGGGACAATTTCTATTTTACCTTGTGCAAATGGATAAAGTAAATTTTGCTCCTCTTTCGAATGAACTACAATACAGTCTGCAACCTGACAAAGATAATTGTTTGTAATTACCTCAAACGCATTAACAGAATGAAACTCAACAATAACCAATTTGTTATTTAGTTTTCTAAATAATTTGCGTAGTTCAACATTGTTCAAAAAATCATAAGCAAAATAAAAATGCACGATGTTATAGTCATCCAAATCAATAGAAGATAACCCGTCAATATTTATCGCTTTAGATTTATCCCCCATTTTATTCGTTTCGAAAAGCCACGAAAAATAATTTCGTAAGGTACAAGTTCTATCCTTTAAGGAAGGCACAATATGTAATACCCTTGATTCAACAATATCCTGTTCTACCATAAAAAGTTTCTTTTGATTATTAGCCTTGTTTAAATATTTTAAACGTTCAATAATCGTTTGTGCTGTATTATCCCAGGTTAAATGCTCAACATCTTTTGCAGCTCTCATTCCTTTTTCCATTACTAAATTAGGATTTTTATATGTTAACCACAATAATTCTTTATAATGATTAATATCAGGATCGGCCCAATAAGAATTATCGTAGTAAATTTGGAAATGATCACCAGTTTTGGCTTCTATCAAATTATTGACCCTAACGATAAAAGAATTTTGTTCATTAACATATTCTAAAGGAGCAGACCAACCCGTGATAATAACGGGCGTACCACAGGCCATGCTCTCATTAGCAGGTAAACACCACCCTTCACCACGAGATAAACTGATATAACAATATGCTCTCTTATACAAGGAGGCCAATTCATCATAATTAAATACCGACCACGTAACATAAATTTTAGCATTACTATTTGTTTTTCTGCGTAAATTCTTTATAAATTCAAATATTTTTCGTTGATAAGAGCTTCCTGGATTAACAATTAATAGCAAAACAACATCATCTACATCATGAAACACCTCCATAAAACCATTAATAAGATTATCTGCATTTTTTCTAGTTGCCCATTCAAATACTGTAAGATAAAGATAAGGCTCATCAATATCAAAAATTGAAGGCTCAATATTTGGGTGATAAAATTGCCTATTAACACCTAAATTAACAACATGAATTAAATCACGATATACACCACTTTCCACAAAAGTATTAAGATTAAAATGACTCGGAACCCAAATTTCATCCATCATATTCAAGCGCTTTACCCAGAAATCAGGAATCCTATCTGATTCCAGCATAGTAAAAATTATATTTTTCCCATTCACAGAAAGCAAGGCTTTTTCTGCTGTCCAGCACGTAACACAAGGAGCATAAGGAGGAACATTTCTTCCTTTCGTAGCTACATAAACATGTGAATAAATTTTTGGCATTTCAAACACAGGGGATAGCAAAGGTGAAGTATTCATCAAAGCCAAATTAGCACCAAGTTTATAGAGAGCAACAACGCACTCACGGGTTAATGTCCCATAGCCTGTTGGTTCCCAATATAATCCATGCCACTTTAAATCCATTCCCATCAGTATACCTCCATAAACTCAAGGAATAATCTCTTCATAAAAACCTTGTCATCAGTTGCATATTCATATTTTAGGATATTATCACATATCATTTTGTAAAGGTAAATACGCTTTGTTGTAGTAAGATTACCTTCCAAAATTTCCAATATTTGATAAGAAAACTTTAACCCATTAACGCCCTGAGCATGAAGCCTATCTACATAAGCAATCAATTCATTTACATCTTTATGCTTTAAAATATGGAATAATTTCTTTATTTCTTCTTTTGAAGCCATACCAAAATATCGTTGGATATCATTTATGTCCAGTGAATTACCATATAATAATATTTGGTCTAATAGGTTAAAAGCATCTCTTAAAGAGCCATCACAAGATTCAGCAATAATATTTAAGATATCGTCATCAACTCCTTTACCTAATTTATCAACAACACGTTTTAATTCAGCATTTATCAAATCTTTTCCTAATTTCTGAAAGCGAAAAATGTAACATCTACTCAATATGGTTTTGGGCATCTTAGTAGAATCAGTTGTAACTAAAATAAAATAATAACCAGTGGGCGGCTCTTCAAGCAATTTAAGGAGAGCATTAAAAGCTTCTCTTGTCATCATATGGCATTCATCCAAAATTATGACAACGTTATCAGACTGAGGGACAAAATTAGTTAGTTCGACAAGCTTATGGGCAGATTCAATACCTCTGTTAGAAGCGACATCGATTTCAATCAAATCGGCATTTATGATGTCGGCAATAATACGTGCCGTAGACGTTTTGCCAACGCCATGGGGGCCAGCAAAAAGCATTGTTTGGGGAATTTTCCTTTCTTCAACTGCCTTAGCCAAAATCTTTTTTATGGGTTCCTGTCCGACCAGCTCTTCCAACGAAGAGGGCCTCATCTCTAGTGCTAACATATCAGTCCTCCAATCATTCTTGAAATTCTCATTCCACGCCCAGCGTAATCTACCTGTAAATGTTTGTCAATAACCTTTGCTTTGTCTTATTATCCTTTGTGATAGCGATAGCTTTATTTTGTTACTCACCAGTTAAATAAAATTAAATAAAAGCTGATAGGTGAAACACCCTTCGCTCAATGCATCGAGTAAATTTATTCAATTTTGCGCATTTCGCACATAAATTATTTATATGAAACGTAGTGGAATATAAATAATTTATAATTTTTTTATTTTTATTTTTATTTATATATTAATTATTTGTTATAATAACCAAATATATTAAAATTATATATAAAATTTACTATACCTTGGTATATATAATTATACCTTAGGGTATTATACTTTACTGAATAATAAGGTATATTACGTTAACTAGGTATATAAATTAAACTATAGTATCCAAATAATATATATTATTATCCATAGGTATTTAGAATACCTAGGTTATATTGTATTCCTATAGTTATTTTATGGAAATTTTTAAAATTTTATTCCCAGTTAGAAAGTTACTGCCACGTAAACATATTATTTTGGAATATTTTTAAAAATTGGTTTGTAATTTTGTAGTAGAAAGGTTATTTGGATTAGGTTTATTTTGGTGGTGGTGGTCATGAAGAAAAATTATTACAATTTGTTTTTAAATGAGGATATTTGTTGGGAGCGAAATTGTCCTAGTTTTTTTGAATGCTTTAATCTTACGATTAATAAATCGGATAATTTATGTAAAATGCGTGAGAAGGAAATATATAATAAGGAGGTAAAGGAAAATTGGCAAGGATACTCACATATGGCGATTCACCGTTAATTTCATCTGGTTATGGGTTAATTTTGAAAAGGATAAATGAAGCTTTAAAGAAAGAAGGCCATGAAGTGGCTTGCTTAGCTGTTTTTCAGACAAGACCTGTAATATATGATTATCCATTGTTTAATGTAAGTGAGGATGATCTTTTTGGATTTAAGATTTTTGATGAAGTTATTTATACATTTGAACCTGATATAGTTTTTTCTTTAATGGATATATATGCAATTGTGCATGTTAAAAATTCTTTGTTTAGAGATAGTTTTGCGTTTTGTTATTATGTTCCTGTAGATTCTGGCCCTTTGCCAAGTTTTTGGGAAGCTCCTTTGCGGGATGTTGATAATTTGTTTGCTTATACGTATTATGGAAAGCAAGAATTGAAAAAGTTTTTAGGGATTGATGTTGATGTGATTTATCCGGGTTATGATGATGCTGTTTTTTATCCAATGGATAAAGAGCAAGTGAAAAAGGAATTTGGTATGGAGGGTAAATTTGTTGTTGGTTATGTAGGTGTAAATGCATTGAGGAAAATGCCAGTAAGGTTGATTGAGGCTTTTTCATTGGTTGTTAAAAAGCATCCAGAAGCTGTTTTGTTTATGCATACAGATGCATACAATGAAAAGGAAGGTTGGGATTTGATGGAAGCAGCTCGACAAGTTGGTTTGCATCCTGGCCAGATATTTTTTAGTTCAAGGTCTGGCCCTTTTGGTATTTCAGATATTGCCTTAGCCAAACTTTATAATCTTTTTGATGTTTTGGCTTTACCTTCTAAATGTGAGGGGTTTGGTTTACCTATTTTAGAAGCGGCAGCTTGTGGTGTTCCTACAGTAGCAACAAATTATTCGGCAATTACTGAGTTAGTCGAAAATAGAGGTGAATTAGTGAAGCCTGAAGCATGGATGATGCATCGTCCCTATTGTCAGCAACGTCCTTTGGTAAGTATAAAAATGCTTGCTAGCAGGATAAATAAATTAATTGAAAACAGGCAACTTTTAAATTTGTATAGTGAACGTTGTATAGAATGGGCTAAGCAATATACTTGGTCTAATCAGTTACCAAAATTTGTTAATAAAATACTCGCAACAGAACGTAAGAAATCGGAATCCGAGAACTACAAAATACATAAATTGTTGGTGGTTTAAATGGCAGAAAAAGATACGAGGTTACGTACATTATTAACTGAAGAGCAGATTCAAAAATTAAAGAAGAAGGTTTATAGGGATTGGAGAGATACGGATAATCCGTATCTTACGGGGCCAATTACTCCTGAGGGAAGAGAAAAGGCTTTGCGCAATTTGCGTCCTTATGCTCCTACGAAGAAAAAAGACTCTATGTTTTTGCCTGAGGTTGAGGAGGAGCAACAACCAGAACTTGAATTCCCCGATGGTGAAACGGAAAAAGTTTTAAGCTCTTATATGAGTTTGAACGCAGATGAGAAGAAATATTACATAAGAAGATGGAGAGAGTATAAGCGAGATTTTGACATTCAAACGGCGGCTGATGAAGCATTGCTTCGAGATGTTATCATGGAAGAGATTTTAATGAATAGGCTAAGAACTTTGACATTACAAAATGAAAAAACGGATTTATCTGAGCAGATGAAAAAATGTATGGATAGGAGAAAGGATGCATTTAGCAAACTTTCTACCATTCGTAAACAGAAATGGCAGCGGTTAGATGAAGAAACTAGTCTGGCTAAATTAATACAGGAATGGGATAAGAGAAAGCTATTGTATGAAGAAGAATTACCAAAGAAAGAAGAAGAAGAGCGGGTTCTAATGGAGAAGAATAAGAAGCAATTTGAGGCAGATATTGTAGAATACAGAGAAGGCTATACTGATATGACAGAGCAAGTTAAGTATAAACCGCCTAAAGTAGAAAAGAAAGACGATGAGAATGGTTCGGGTGATAAGATATGGAAGTCGATAGCGTTGGCTTAATTGACATAGATACATTAGGTGAATATATTGAATATTGTCGTGCAAACCCTGTTTTTGCTGCGAAAGATATTCTTAATGTGGATTTAGCTCCTCATCAAAGAATTATGCTCAAAGGTATGTGGAAGGCTCGTTGGGTTTTGAATATTGCTTCTCGTGGTATTGGAAAAACTTTTATGTCTGGGTTATATGCTCTTTTAAGAGCATTATTATATTCGGGAGAAAAGATTGTAATTGTTGGGCCTTCTTTTCGCCAGTCAATATTCGTGTTCAATGAAATGGAAAAAATTGTAAATAATCATAAACTGCTGCAGAAGAACTTTAAAAAATGGCCCCCAAGACATCATACGGTTGAATATAAAGCGGAATTATGGAATGAATCCACAATTACGGCTTTACCATTAGGCACAGATGGTTCAAAGATTAGGGGAACTCGTGCAACTTGTATTATTGTGGATGAGGCTCGTGAAGTCGATAAAGAAGTAATTGAAGCCGCTGTTATTCCATTCATGGTGACAAGGAAAGACCCATTAGCAAAGTATTTAGGTAAACCAGAAACACAAGAGAAAAATGTGTTGGTATTTTGTACATCTGCTTATTATCAATTTAATCATGTGTATGAAAGGTATATAATGTATATTGAAGAAATGATGAAGGGAAATGAGGAATACTTCGTTAGTGTTTTTGATTTTAATGATGTACCTGAAGGTTTCGTAGAGATGGAAGTTATTGAAATGCAGCGGCAAACAATGAGTGAGTTGGAATTTGCAATGGAATATTTGGCAAAAATGCCAAGAGATAGTATGGGATTTTATCCCGCTAGTATGGTATATAATTCCAGAACGAGATTTCTTGAGCCACAAATAAGGGGTAATCCAACAGCTCAATATGTAATGGGGATTGACCCTGGTGATACAACGGGAATTATTATTGCTGAAGTAGATGGATTTGAGTTAAAGATTGTTTACGCAGAAGAGGTACAGATGAGCTTACCTAAATTACGGCAACATATTGATGATTTGTTAGATAAGTTTCCTACTATTCAGCGTATTGGGTTGGAAGAATATGGTGGAGGAAAAGCGTTGAAGGACTTGTTTTTGGTTGAGAGGATATACGTGAATAAAGTTACTGGTGAATTAGTAAAAAAACCTCCTTTGCTAGTTATTGATGACAAGGAAACAGAACATATCAAAGGTAATCGGATGATTGAACTTATTACTCCTTCGTTAGTTAGTTTAAATGAAATGAATTTTGACTTGAGAGCAAAGTTTGAAAACCAGCAGATTCAAATGCCAAGTTCTTCGGGTAATAATCCTACAGAAGAAACTGATATGATATATAAGAACATAATGACTTTATTGAGGCAACTTACGAATGTAACGGTAGAGGAAACCCAATTAGGTTATTTAAAGTTTATTTCGCCGGAAGGTCAAAGAAGTGACCTTTATTCGGCTTTATTATATGCTTCTTGGGCGGCTGATCATTTAACTGTTGAGCCTAAAGGTATCATTTTACCAACTGGTGGTTGGATAAATCTATTAAGGAGGTAAAGATGCCCACATCAGTTGTGAAAACGCATGAAGATGAACTTCTTTGGGAGAGAGCCAAAAGATTAGTAATAGATCAATATGGGGCTTCTCTTGAAGAAGAGAATCCTAAAAAGTTCTATGCTCTTGTAATGTCAATATTTCTCGAATTAAAAGAAGGAGGTAGATAATTAATGGAACGAATTATCCATGATAAGAAAAAGTACAGTAAAAGGAGAGATTCGTGGGATTTAAATCTTGGCTTCTATTGTGACATTCGTCATTATGACAAAGATGGTAATCTTCTGTATGAAGAACTTGGAAGTCACAATATGATTACGAATGAAGGATTGCAAAAAATTTGGGATGTGTTCTTTAGGGGTGCGACTGCTCCTACTGGATTCTATATGGAACTCTATACTAATAGTAGTGGTTTAAGTAAGGATAGTGTTTTGTCTGATTTCACAGAGCCAAGTGGTAATGGATATGCCGCTGTTTCTATATCTCGTGATAGTACGGGATGGCCTACTTTGCAAGCAGTTAATGGGCAAATGCGTATAACATCTAAAGAATGCACCTTCCAAGCTAGTGGTGGTTCTTGGCCTACTGTTTATGGAGCTTATATAAGAGATGCATCAGGAACTTATGCAGTTTGTTGGGATGGTTTTGCTGTTGCTAGAACACTGCAAGATCAAGATACATTAAAGGTTACTCTATATATTGAGCGTGAAAACCCGACAGCTGAATAATTTTGGTATATTAATGTTTTGTTTGCTATACAGATAATATATGTATTCTAGGTTTTGGGAAGGAGGTTAGTATTTTGTCAATATTTTCAGATATCAAACAATCTGTATATGATTATTGGATTTCAGTGGCTATAGCATTAAAAAATGTTGTGGAGCTATTGAAAGAGGGCGAAAGCCCTTTTTCTTCTAGATTAGATAATTTGTTTGAGCAAATGCGGCCTAAAGGGTTAAATAGCTTCAAATGTGAGCTTTGTGATAGAGTTATTGCTGAATATAATAAAAAGCATAAAACATCTATGACTATGGTTAAAGCAGAAATGTGTTATGATTTAAACTGTCCTGGTATTCCTATATGTAAAGAGGAGCCTCGTAAGTGGGAAGTTTTTCAATGTTTATCATGTATATGGTATTTTAAAGAAGGTGCTTTTTTTAAGGATGAAGGAAATAGGTACCCTTTATGTGAAAGATGGTGCAAAGGATTTACTCAATGTGAAAAGGAAGTTCCAACAGATGTAACTAATTTTAAGGAATTAGATTATGAGCAAAAGGAAGAGAAATTGAAATTTTGTTTAATCTGGTTTTGGGATGAGGTAGCGGGAAAAAATGATTGGGGATTTAATATACTTAAATATATACTGAGGTAAATTATATGCCAAACGGTTTTTATATTATTGCAGCAAGTGAAGATGATTGTTATGCATCTTCTTCTAGTTATGATTCGACTGGTACTTATCTACGATGGGGTAATATTAGCAACACAATTAATAGAACTTATTTGCGTTTTGTATTAGATATACCAGTTGGTGCAACTATTTTATCTGCTTATTTGTATTTTTACCAAGATGCTGGTTCATTGGGCCAACCTTCAAATTCTAAAATAAGTTTACTTGATGAAACTAATTGTGCTGCTTTTACTTCAAATCCTTGGGATAGAAATGTAACATCTAATCCTTCTCCTGTAACATGGAATAGTCCTGTTGGAACTGCCAATAGTTGGAGACAATCGCCAGATATTTCTTCCCTTGTTCAAGGATTCATAAGTAGATCTGGCTATGCATCTGGTAATTATATTGGTTTTCGTATCTCTTGTGATGATATTTCCAGCAATAATTATTTTCAGGCTGTGCAGATTGACTGGGAAGGAGGTGATTTTGCAACATTTCTTGTTGTAGAATGGGTTCATTATACAGAGGGCAAGAAATGTAGGGCGTATAAAATTTCTGCTTCGGCAGATGATACTTGGAATGCATCAAATGATTCAAATAATAATACAGCTGCTACTTATGGTAGATTTGGTCAAATACAGCAAAATAATAAAAATGTAAGTGACCAATTTAGCCGTGTAGGCTTACGTTGGGCTATAGATATTCCAAAATCAGCAACGGTTTATAATGCTATAATTGTATTTAATGCTTATGAAGCTGATACAGCATCTGCTAGTGCTAGAATCGGTGCTTTAACTGATGCATCTGCATTTAGTAGTAATGAATATTCAACTTTGGGAACTTTCATAAATAGTTCATATACGCTTTGGTCTTCTATACAAACATTTGATAGGGAAGGACATATAATTTCTACTCCTAATATTGCAAATCGTGTTCAAGATAGGGTTAATAGTAGTGATTATAATCCTAATGGTAGTGATCCGGCTAATTATATTGCTATAGGTTTAAGTGATGATGGCGATAAGAGCAGTTCGGATGCACATCGTTCTATTGCTTTATATGATCATACTACTTTTATTGATCCTTATTTAATTGTTGTTTTCCAGATACCTAAAATTTATATAGAAACCTGTGTTGTAAAATCTAAGGAGAAAGTAATCACAACAGAAAATTTAATAGCACAATATTCGGAAACTTGTGTTGTGAGGGCTAAGGAAAAGGTTATTACTATTAATGTTTGTGTATGTGAATCTTCGACTTTAGTTAAAAGTAAGGATAAAATCATATCAACTGAAGTTGAAGTTTATACTTCAATTTGTGTTGTAAAAGAAAAAGATAAGGTTGTAACATTCGATGTATTAGTATTCGTTTTTACAGAAAGTTGTGTAATTAAATCTAAAGATAAAATTGTTACTTCCAATAGAGTAGAAGCTATAAGTGTAGCTACAGTTAAGTCAAAGGATTTGGTAAAAACAAATAGTGTTGTTGATGGATTAGAAAATATTTTGGTTAAATCTAAGGATAGGGTTGTTGCATTCGAAGAGAGGGCTGGTGCTTACTACGAAGATGTACTAGTGGTTAAGGATAGAGGTAAGGTTTTAACGTTTACGGTTTCGGATTGTGTTAAGGAATGCATCGTTAAGTCTAAAGACAAGGTTGTTGGCATAAATATTGCAATATTCGAGGATTTACCAGAAGTAATCAACAAAGATAAAGTTTTGGTATTAAGTTCATTATCTGTATTTGAAGATAATATTGTTCATGATTGTAATAAAGTGATTTCGTCTGCGTCATTATATTTGATAAAGGATATATTGGTTCGTTCAAAGGAACGGGTTGATACTTCTTATTTTATAATTTTAATTTGTCAGCCGTGGGTTAAAGCCAGATTTATGGTGTTATCGGATAATATTGTTGATTTGGTGAATATTTCAGAAATTGGAGATAAAGATAAAGTATTAGTCATTAATATATTGAATGCTTTTATTGAATCAATAGATATTGATATACCGAAAATAATAAGAGCAGTTGATTCTGAAGATATTAATGTTAGAATTAATTTTGATAAAATAAATGTTAACATTAAGCGCAAATATGGTAATTTGGGCATTAAAATATGGAGGAAGGAATAAAAATTTCACATTTTTTGCATTATACAGTGCTTTAGAAGGGAGGTATGAAATGGAAAAAGAAGCTCATTATCGTGTTGTTTCGCTATTCTCTGGCTGTGGCGGCATGGATCTTGGCTTTAAGGGTGGGTTCTCGTTTTTAGATAGGGAGTTTTGCGAGAACAAATTTAATATTATTTGGGCTAATGACATAATGAAAGAAGCAGTCGAGACATATAGATATAATTTCGGTAACCACGTGATTCTATGCGATATATCTAAAATATTAGCGGAACAGCCGAACCTTATACCCGAATGCGAAGTTGTATTAGGCGGATTCCCTTGCCAAGATTTTAGTATCGCAGGTAAGAGAAGGGGGCTTAATAGTGATAGGGGGCGACTTTATGAAAAGATGCGAGAAGTAATAAGATTGAGGCAACCGCTTGTGTTCGTTGCGGAAAACGTTAAAGGCCTCACGAATATAGCGAATGCTCTAGAGATAATAGTTGAGGATTTCGCAAAAGTTGGAATTGGGTATAAAATATATAGAAAAGTCTTAAATGCAGCTGATTATGGGGTGCCTCAGACGAGGGAAAGACTTTTCATTGTGGGTTTTCGTCGAGATATTGATGCGGAATATGAATTCCCAAATCCGACTCATTCGCCTGGGGGGTTGGACGGACTAGAGCCTTGGGTTACGGCTCGTGAGGCTATTGACGACCTCTGGGGTCTTGAGAAGACATCATTAGCGCCACCTAATCATGATCAGATTTCGATGGCCAAGAATTACGGAAGTCATTGCCAAGGGAACAAACCGATAAGACCTGATTTGCCGGGGCCTACAATAAGGGCGGAACACCATGGTAATATTGAATTCCATTATCGAGGGACCAGGAGATTAAGTGTTAGGGAATGTTGTAGAATTCAATCATTCCCTGATAATTTTATTATCAAAGGGAGCACCACGATGGCATACAAGCAAGTGGGTAATGCCGTGCCTCCTGTACTTGCTTGGCATATCGCAAAAAGCGTGCAGGTTGCTTTGGATGATGTAAATAAATGCCTTGCGATGAGCAAATAACATCCAGGATTATGGCTTCGGTACGTTCGAAAGATACCAGGGCCGAATTGGCTCTACGCAAAGCGATGTGGGCAAGAGGTTTTCGTTTTCGAAAACATTGCAAAGACTTGCCAGGGATACCTGATGTTGTTTTCTGAGTGGTGGTTAGCTAGAATAAATGTTAATATGGAGGAAGGAATAAAAATTTCATATTTTTTGTATTATATGGTTGAAGGAGGTTGTTATGGATACACATAAAGATATTTTATATCATACAATAGCCCTTTCTCCATTTATAAGTGATAAGCAGACACAACGTCAACTGAAAACGCTTGCCACACTTTATGATGGAGAAAAAGGATTTATTTTGGCTTCGGCAACAGAATTGGGTGGTAGGTATGGTTTAGTCCAACAACAACAAATTTCCATTCCTGATCCTTCAAATTTTCATGAAGTTGTATTATTAGCTCGTGATATTTATTTTAAAGAAGGTATTGTAAGAACTGCTGTTGATATGATGGTTGATTTCTCTTCGACTGGTTTTGAAAATCATTGTGAGCAGCAAAAAGTTAAGAAATTTTTTGATTTACATTGTAAATATACAGATATGGACAAGTTGATTCGTAGAATATTTTTAGAATATTTTCTTGTTGGTGATGTTTTTATTTATCGTGGCGATTCGCTTGTAGTATCAGAAGGCCCAGATAGAGGAGCACGCTATTATCCATATACAATTTTAAATCCTTCACGAACATTTGTTGAAGGTTCTTTGCTTTTCGATAGTGAATATATTTCAGTTGATATAAGCAATGAGATAAAACAAATAGAATCTTTGCCTGAACAGTTAAGAAACGATTTTATAAGAAAAATGCCAAAAGAATTTCGTAAAATATTTGATAACTCTAATTCTGGGGCTAAGGCGAAGCTTATGAATCAAGGAAGATTAGTTCTTAATCCAGAAAAAGTTTCCAGAATTAGTAGAAAACGGCAACCATACCAAAGGTATGCTGTTTCTTTTTTAGTGGGCGCTTTTGAGCCAGTATTGATAAAACGTAGATTGAGGGAAATGGATTTGGCTACGGCGGAAGGCAATATAAATACATTAATGCTTATAAAAGTGGGAAATGACGAATATCCTGCAACACCACAACAACTTGACCTCCTAAATTCATGCTTACAAACTGCATCCAAATCTTTCCAATTGCTTTGGAATCATGCGATTGATATTCAGCTTATTAGTCCTGATTCAAGAACGCTTTCATCCGACAAGTATAAAGAAGTAGACAATGATATTTTAAATGCTTTGGGTATACCTGCTGTCCTTTTAAGCGGTCAAGGAGCTTTTGCTACGGCATGGACTAGTATTGTAAGCTTGGTGGAGCGGTTAGAAAGGGCAAGGCACGAGGTTAAACGATGGTTAGAAAGCGAATATCGCCGGATAGCTGCAATAGAAGGATTTAAGACTTACCCCAAAGTTAAATTTAATAGCTTGGCCTTGCGAGATGATAAAACATTTAAGAATGTATTACAAAATCTTTATGATAGAGGGTTACTTGACCCAGAGACAATTCTTGAAGAAGCTGGTTTTGATCCTGATGCAGTTATTAGCAGGAAAGAATATTATAAGGATAAAATGGAATTGTGGAGTGTACCTTATACACCTTTCTCCGGGATGCCACCCACACAGCCTCCTTCAAGCCCAAAACCACCCCGCCCTAAGACGCAGAAACCAGGGGGTTTAGGGAGGCCAACAGATGAAGTTGCTCCAAAGTCGTTGGAAAAAGATATAATTAGTGAACCTGCGAATCCTGAATAATTTGTTTGGGTGATAATATATGTGGTTTAATATTAATGTGCCTAGTAATCCTACAACAGAGTGGTTATTAGGGATACTGATTGCAGCAATTGTAGCATTAGCTACTTTTATTGGTGGCTTAGTTAGATTTTATTTGAAAAATTATGTACCAAAAGAGTTATATAATAGAGTATTGCAAATGTGTAATGATTTTTCAGGGCAAATTACTGAAAGTAATCAAATAAGAGCTAAGGATTTGGATAATATTTATAAAATATTAGGTGAATTAAATGCTACACAGGAATTAATATTGCAAGCATTGAGTGGTATAAATAATACACTACAACTATTAATTTTCGCAGAGGGTAAGAAGAAAGGGGGTCAAGATGAATAGTGATGATAAGAAAGACCTGCTTGCATCAACCAAAGAATTGAAAGAGCGAGCAAAAGAAATTGCTGAGCAAATTTTTACAAACCAGCGTTTGCTTTGGGATAAAGTTAATAATGGAAATGTGATGGTTAAGAAATAAGGAGGATAAAATGAAGAATTTACAAAGAATTGTCCTTGATATTCCTCTTAGTAAAGTCCATTTAGTGGATATAAGTACTGCAAGCACACGCGAAAGCGTTGATTTGATGAATTTAGAATTCATCTTATGTCATGAAGGTGTGAATAGTCGTGGGGATAGATTTACGGCTGAAGAATTAAAGGCTTCTTGGCGCACACCTATTTATAAACCTTTGAATTGGGAGCATAAGGAACCTATTATTGGGACAATTGCTTCTTCTTCATTGAAAAAGACTGAAGATGGTTTATATTATATTGAATGTGTAGGAAAAATTTGGAAATTTCTATATGAAGATTATGCCAATCTTATTTATGAAGCTATGGCTAAAGATTCCCCGGAATATCATGTGGATTCTGCTTTTATTTCTATGGAAGCTTGGTTTTCTTCCTATAGAATGGTAGTTGGCGATTATGAAGAGGTATATGAAAAGGGTGAAGCAAAAGCTGAGGAATTGCACGAATTAAGAGGTACTTATTTAGATGATGGTAGGTTTGTATCGAGAGAATTAAGGAATGTAATCTTTGGTGGTGGTGCTATTACGGCATCTCCTGCGGATAAAGGTGCAATAATTAAAAGCGTTGCTTCGCTTTACTCTAATTTAGAAGAATATCATAAATATTTGCATAAAGCCTTCGCTGGTGAAATACATTCTCCTCTTTCGGAGGAGCAATTGATAAAAGAACATGAACGAGTTCATAGGCAATTGTGGAATATTTAATTAATATTTAATGTATATATAACATTGAAAGGAGGGATATTGATGCGTGATATAGATGAAACTTTACCTTTTGAAGTTCAGCTTGAGCAGGCAATGGCTGAATTAGAAACAGTGGAAGCAAAAAAAGAAGAACCTTATTACAACAAACATAGGTGGGAGGATGTACCTTCTGAGTTATTAGGTGATCCAGAACATAATGCTTTTCCATGTGATACTAAAGCGCGAGCTTTAGCAGCTTTAAGGTATCTCGCTAAATATTATAACAATCCTTCTGCGGGTGGTGTTACAGCAGGCTACTCGAAGGAGGATTTTAAGCGCGTTCATGATAGAATCGTGCGAATTCTGAAAAATAAATATGGAGTTGAACACGATGAGTGTGTGATTTGTCAGAAGAAGAAAAGAGGTGAAGCATCTTTGGAAGAAGCGAAGGCTTATGAAGAGATAAAGATGAATTATGAAAAACTGCTTGAAGATTACAACAGTTTAAAGGAGCGTATTGAGAAAGCTGAGGCTGAAAACCAGAGATTACAAGAAATTGTGGCGCAGTTTCAGTATGAAAAAAGGATGTTTTCTCGTGCATCCATGCTTGCTGAGAAGGGTGTAGAAATTCCCGAAGAAAAGATGGAAGCAATTGCTAATTTAGAAGATGAGATTTTTGATCTTCTTATTAGCTTACTTCCTAATAAAGTTGAGGCTTCCGAAGAAAATGTTTCTAAGGAAGGTGAGCAAACTGAGGAATCTGTTGCAGCTAGTGAGGAAATACAGGAGGAAGCAGCTGAAGAAAAAGTTGAAGCAACTGAAACAGTTGAAGCGAAGGCTGAAGAAGAAGCTGAAGAGCCTGATAAGGCTGATGCTTCTGGAGAAGAAGTAAAAGCTCGCCGTGTCGAGCGTTATGATGATGAAGCCGAAGATAGTGAAATTATTGTTAAAACCTCGGCTTCGATTAGTTTAAATCTTGAAGATATGCCTGTAGATGAAGAATTAGTTCAAGAATTTTTAAAGATACATAAGTAAAAATGAAAAGGAGGTTATGATAGGAGATGTCTGTTAATAATCCGAATCTCTTCTTAGATATTGTGGAGCCGCCTGAGATAGTGATTTTCTACGCAGCTGGTGAACCTATGGAAGAAATGATGGTGGTTACTTTAAGGAATGATGGTATGCTTTATAAGGCTACCAGTGCGGATACTCCGTTTGGTTTTGTTACCCAGGATGTAACGACAACTGGAATTAGTGACCAAAGTGCAATTAATGGTCTGATTTCCCGTACCGCTAAGGTTGGTGACAAAGTTGGTGTGTATATGGGTACTGCCATTTTGAAGACAGATAAGTACATTGGTACTATTCAGGCTGGAACAAAACTTTATTGCCACAGTGCTAGTGGTGGTTATTTAACCAACACTTCTGGTGGTCAAGTGGTTGGTATTGCTGATGGTGCTCCTAATAATGGTGTGATTCGCTTTAAGAGTCTTATTTAATATTTAAATATAGTGATGGGAGGTTGAAATGTCTGAACTTACAAGAAAGGAGAAAGAGGAGCTTTTTAGAAAAACTATTGCTTCCGAAAGAGAGCGTGCGGCCTACGCTAGGACTTGGGCGCAGTTAATTCTTGAGAAACTTCCCGCTGAAGTTAATGTTCGTAATATTTTTACTGTTGATGAGCTTCCTGATAGGGCTGTTCCTGTTTATACGATTGACTTGCCCTATATCAATGCGTGGGTGCTCCCAAAGATGGGTAGTCATCCGATAAACCTTGTGACAACCGAGGAAGTGACTATTCCTACCTTTGAGATTACTGGCAATGTTGAGTATAAGGAGCAGTTTGCTCGTGACGGGCGTTTTAATGTGGCTGAGCGTGCTCAGCAACGTTTAATGGACTCCATTGTTGACCAAGAGGAAGAAGCTGGTTGGGCTGTGCTAAAGGCAGCTTCTCAGGCTACTAATCAAGTAGATGCTTCTGATCTTTATGGTACGGGCGAAGCAGGAATAACAAAGAAAATTTTGAATGCAGTTTTTGTGAAGTTTGAGGAGCGTCGTGGTTATAAGTGCACAGCTGTATATGCGAGTGCAAAGGGTCTTGCTTCCATTCGTGATTGGGAAGCCACAAAGATTGATCCCACAACACAGCGTGAGATTTTTGTGGGTGCTGGTCTTGAAGGTCTGTGGGGTGCGACCCTGAATGTTTCGCATCGTCTTGGGGAAGATGAGTGTTTTGCTTTTGATACTCGCCCCGGACTTCTTGGGTTTATGCCGATTCGTGAGAATTTGCGGACGTTTGATGATCCGACCGCTATTAAGAAGTTTAGGGTGGGTGTTATCGCTTACGAAGAAGTTGGATTTGGTGTGCTTGATTCTGACCGCATTGTTGAAGTGATTAATATTAGCTTCTAATAGATAAAGGGTGGATTTTATCCACCCGCCAGAGGTGGTTTAGGTGCCAATTGAAGCGATATGTGGAGATACTGAAGAATATGATGTGACAGTTACAAGTGAAGGCAAGGCATTGAATTTAGTTGATGTATTGGTTAAATTTTATATATTAGATGGAAATAGGACAATTTTAACAAAATCATCAGAAAATATAGAGGAAATAGACTTATATAATCCTTCTGGTGGGCAATTTAAATTATATTTAACTTCTGGTGATACTTTAATAAAACCTGGTTGCTATATGTATGAAATTGAGCTTACCTTCCCAAATGGTTTAAAACGAACTATTAATCGTGATTTTATTTTTGTTAAGGAGTGTGTTTAATGCTACTAGGTGATTTGCTTTCTGATTTTCGTAGACGAATTAATGATTATGGTGAAGTAAATTATCAAGAATTTATAGGGGATGGTACAACAAAGAGTTTTTTTCTGCAATTTATTCCTATAGATAGTTCAGTAGGAGAAGTTTATTTAGATGGGGTATTAACCACATATTACAATATTGATGGAGAAACAGGTAAATTACAGTTCAGTGATGCTCCTGCCGAAAATACCGTAATATCCGTTTTTTACAAAACTTATCAGGTATCAGACAGGGTTTTATTAGATTATTTGAAAGATGCTGTTTTAGATTGTAATATAATGATAGGTTCATCTTTTGAGGTTTCAGGCCAGAATCCAGCTTATGTTGTTAATCCTGATCCAACAAATATTGAAAGAAAATTGATTTTGTTATTTGCTCATTATGAATTAGAAGTAAATAGGATGGTTGCAGAAGCTGGTGAATATTATAGTTGGAGAACTGCAGATATTGCAGTGAATAAAGCTAATATTACAAGGGATAGACTGGCTGCCTTAGATAAATTACGTCAAGAAATAAACAGTTTGATTAATTATATAAATATGAATATTTCATTTAATCCATATATTTTATCAGGCGGGTTTAAACCGCTGGAAGCCGGTAGTTTTCCTGACAAAGTAGCTATCATAGAATCTGGAAGAATTTGGTTAAGTGATTTGCTATGAGTATAGCAAGTGATTATAAAAAATTAATAAAAGAATTAGGAAAATCTGTTAGAGTGCAAATAAACGTTTCGATGGATACATTTTGTGGTTCGTGTGATTACAATCCAATCTTGAGACAAAGTACAAACCCGCAATGCCCTGTGTGTGGCGGGACAGGTAAAATAAGTCAATTAAAGAAAGTTATAATTCCAGCTATTGTTCAATATGGAACATCAATTGGGGTTTGGCAAAGTGGCGGGATAAAAGAAGAGAGTTTGGCTCAAGTTTATGTAGATAGTAAATCTATATATTATTTTAGGAAATATTTGGAGAATAAAAAGACATTATTAATTAATAATGTGGAATATGATATTATAGAAATATCAAAAACGATTATCTATACGCATGAATTTACTATATTCAATTGTAGGAAGAGAGAAAAATGATAGTAAAGCAAGCACCTACATTTATAATAGGCTCGAAGCAACAGGAAAGTGCGTATATTACTTTACTTAATTTACCTGATTTATTAAAAGCGGGCGATGTGATTAATAAATATGTAGTAAGTTACACTTCCAGAGTTGCTGAAAGATATAAAGCATACGCACAAAGTATAGTTAATGAAGCTTTTGCTAATGCTGCGCTTGAAATGCGTGATATTATTGCTAATAATTTTGATGCGGCACATAATGAATTTAAAGGTAACGAAATTGGACGAAAATCTAGGGCAGAGGAGTTTAGGTCTCCTGGGGAAATATTACGTTCGCATCGAGAAATTGAAGTTGAAGAATTAGGCAACGATTTTCATTATATTGTAGTCGATAGTAGATGGCTTGATATTCCAGAACAGTTGAAAAGAAAAGATATTGTGTTAATGGTTGGAGTTGAAAAACCTAGAAAATTTGTAATTCGTGGAAGAAAGATATTTGCTGGCGTATATCCTACAACTTATCATTATTGGCGTTTACTTGAATATGGAACAGTTGTTCCTTCTAATTATATAATGGCAAAATTGACTGTCCATGGAAAAGAATATTATTATATGCGTCCAACACCAAAAGATTTTTTTGTAAAAAGAGGGCCATTAGGGATAGTAGAGAAGAATCCCAAGTATCGTACATCTAAAAGAAAGTTAATGAAAGCGGGGCAGGAAAGGCATTCGTATGTGTCTTATTATATGGTTCAAAGACGCTCTAAAAAGACATTTAAAGCTTATTATACTACATATAAAGGTACTGTTGAAACACTTGATTTACCAAAGGCAAGCAAGGCTTATTGCTGTATTAGGCGAGTTGTTGGTAACGAGAATATTGTTCATCGGATTGTGAGAAGAAATCTTTTACAAATAAAGAGGGGTTAAAGTGGATCGGAGTACAAAAATCGATTTGTCAGTTATATATTATATAAAAGATATTTTACACAACCATGGTTGCAACACAATAGATGAAGGTTACCAGGACAATTTATACCGTGATGAAGTACCTTATTATGTTAAGGTAATAAATGGGTGGCCCGAGGAATTAAATATTCCTTTGCCTACGGTTGCTTTCTATAGTCTTGAAAGAAATGATTCAGGATTACAAATTGGTGGCGGTTATTATATAAGGCAATCTTGTGTGGTTGATATTTTTGCTAAAAGTGATGCAGAGAAGAATTTTCTTAAAACTATTTTATATGAGGATTTGCTTGATAAAAGTAGTTATGTATATGATTTTGATTCTTCTGGTTTTCCGGAATATTTTTATTCAAATAGTGGTAATAAATTAATGAAGCAATTTCCAAGTGGGGAATATGTTGATTCGGAGTTGTGGTTTGAAAATATGAGCGCTGTTAATTTAGCACCAGCAGAAATTGTTGGTGATATAATGGCTCATCGTGTTCAACTCACTTTTACTGCTGTATGTTTAAGATAAAATGAAAGGAGGAAAAGCTTAATGCCGAAACCTGTTAGAATAAAACATTCTGCAGTTGGGGTTAAAGCCAATGACCATCAGCTTCATCGTTTGCAGGCGATTGGGTTTACTTCAGCGTTAAATCCTGAAGAGATTAAAGAAATTGGTAATGATAGTATTGTTGAGGTGGCTGATGGTGTTCCGACTGTTGATATTACATTAGATAGAAACCAAGATGGTTCTATGAAGACATTGGCTTTATTTGCCAACAAGTGCTTTAATTATGGTTATGTACAAGTTACACCCTCTGGCGGTATGACTGTTAACATTAGTAATGATGAATATTTTATCGATGAATGCCGTTATGTATTCTCTGGTGGAACCGCAACATTGGCTGCTCCTAGTAGCAATAACTGTATTGTTGTGCTGTCTCTTACAAAAAATGGTACATTGGCGATTACAAGTGGTACTTCGGGTGTTAACCCTACACCACCGACTACGCCCGCAGGCAACTTGAAGATTGCTGAGATTTATTTAAGCTCTGGGCAGACAACAATAGAAAATAAGCATATTCTTAATTGTCATGATTATATTACGATTACAGAGAAAGATTTTGAGAATGCCAGTGTGGACGTGATTGTTGGTGTGAAGGAATCTGGTGATGCTTCCACTACTACAGATTATATTACTCGTACCGCTTACATGGAGAATGCTTTCCTGAGTCGTCTTGAATTTGCGTGCAATACTGGTGGGGCTTCCACAGAAAATATGTCTGCTGAAACTGATAACCGTAGGTGGTTTTTAGGTAATAAGCGTACAATCGTTGATGCAAGGGCTGTTGGCTCGGGAACTACAAAAACCTTGTCTTCGATGACAGTTCAGAAAGAGTTAGGTAGTACTCCTGATCCTGTGCAACTCAAAAATGGTAAATATTTCTTGAAGGTCTATTTATATGATAGCACTACAGGTAAATATACAACACTTAAAGAGGTAACTACTGTTTCAGCTAATGATGAATTTTCTTATAATTCTGGTACCAAGACGCTTACATTTAATTATAGCATCCCAAATACTACAACAATTATTGCTAGATATGCGGCGAATGTTGATTTATGGTGCGTTTTCAAGAAGTTGCCTAAGCCTGATAAATCTCATCCTGATCTTCCTGCGGTTCTTAATCAGGGACAGATTGAGGTTTATTTGTCACTTCTGCCTCCTGAGCAATTCTCACCCTCGTCTTCTAGCATGACTCTGCGTGTTGAGTCTTGTTCAGTTTCGTTAGGGTTGACAAGAACAGCTCTTAATGAAATAGGCCATCATTTGCCTTATTCTCGTCCTTTGCAGATGCCTATTCCTGTGACGGTGAATTTAAATACTACTGCTTCTGATCTTGAGGAGCTTGCTAAGCTTTGTGGTATAAGTCTTTCTTCGGCTACAGAATTACAACTTGATGATTTCATTAAGAATTTGTACCTATATATCTATATGTATAGGGAAAATGATGTAAAGCGGCAGGAAGCTCCTTATAAGTGGCAGCCATATTTAAAGAAAATTGTTCTTACTGATCTAAGTGTGACAAATGATGCGTTTGATTTGCGTGTAGATGCTAATGCTACACAAAACTGGACTTTGACGTGCGATAATATTACGGTTACTGGTTGCCGTTAATATAAAGGGGGAGAAATCCCCCTTTACCAAGATTTAGGGTTGGATAAAAAGGAAAAATAATAAGGAGGTAAAAAATGGATTTAGTGGATAGGGAATCTCTTAAAGGGGAGATTCAGCGAGAAATTACTGTGATGTTTGATAAAATTTTGAGAGATGCTGAACTTGCTACACCTAATCAATGGACTTATAAAAGATTTAGGACACGTGTATTAGATCATGGTAATGATGCTATTAGGCGGTTACATTCTATCGTAGATTTATATGACATACGGAAAAGATATGATTTGATTGTGGAAAAAATGGAAGTGGAGGAGAATTAAGATGGAAGAGGATAAAGTACTATCTAATGATGAGGAAATTACAAAGGAAGATATTATGGAGATAAAGTCTAATCTTCAGGAAGTTGACGAAGATTTAATTGTTAAAAATGATGAGTTAACAAACGAACAGGCTAATAAGTTATTGACTGAATTGCGAACAGGCCGTAGATATTTTTCAGCAGCAGGGATTGGGGATTTATATATAAAGACTCCCACAGTAAGAGACCAACAAGAAGCAGATTGGCAATACACCAAAATGTTGGGCAAAGCGTTAAAAGAGGGCCTCCCTACGAATAAGGAAATGGAAAAAATCCTTGATGAACGAGGCTTAATAAAGGAAATAGATGAAAAAGTTGATAAATTGACTTCACAGATTGTAAAATTGTTGGTTGAATTGGACGAGATAAAAAATCTTGAGGATAAGAAATCGAAGAAAAAGTCGTTGGAGTTGGCCAAGAAAATCGCATCTCTTAGGGATGAAGCTACAAGTTTAAAGATGGAAAAAGATTCATATTTTACAAATACAGCTGAAGGAAGAGCTAATGAAGCTCGTATGGGTTATTTACTATATAAATGCCTTTATAGAGTAGATACAAACGAAAGATATTGGGAAGATTATGAAGATTATTTGAATGAAACAAATAATAATTTACTTGCACAGGCGATGTATCAATTTATAACGTTTTCTGCGGGTGTTTCGGCAGAGTTTATAAAAGAATTTCCAGAAATTGAGGTTTTATCTAAATTAATGGCGGAGGAAGGATGAGGAAGTGGCGACGAGGAGAACTTATACCAGTAGATAAATTAATGCGATTATTAGCAAAGAATAATTTAGCTAGATTATTGTGGGTATCAAGCAAAGAGTTGAAATCGAATTTATTCCCAACTGAAATAAATGATTGGTCAATAGCACAATTAGCTTTTGTGAATTGGTGTTTAATGTATGATTCGGTCTATTCTTCAATAGATAGACCGCCTGAACGGATAATAAAAGATGATGAATTGCTCGATAAATGGATGGAATATCAAAACGAGCAGTTTAACATAAGATACGAAGAAAATTATCGTAAGCTTGGTTTTGGGCATAAAGGAATATCTGCATATCAAGCAGATGAAATTTATGAGGTTGAGGACGAATTTATGTAGCTCGAAAGAGCATTTGGAAAAATATGGATTAATTGGTGGTGGCATAACGGGTGAATTTATAAAACTACCCTCTGTGGCGATGCCACCAGAGGGTTTTTTATAAGGTGGTGTTATGGCTCTTTGGACTGATATTGTAGAATTAGTTGTTCGTTTAAATATTGACGCAAGTCAAATATCTAATGCTGTGGCACAAAGTCGCCAGCTTTCTAATGCTTTCGATTATAGGGTTGTAAACCAATTTAATCAGAATGTAGCACAAACAATTCGTCTTATACAGATGATGACTTCGGGGGTTCAACGACCCTTCTTGCCTGATTTCTTCAGAGAGGCAATGATGGGTTCAGCTCAGCTTGCGAGTTCTTTGACTAGGATGGAAGCTGAGTTTGCAAAGGTTAGTAGGCGTACACGCTTTATGGTTGCGGATATGTTCGAGGGGTTGTCTCATGGTATGGAACCTATAGAGGGTATTAGGGCAAAAGTTGCTATGATTACGGAGGAATTTGGAAAACTATATGCTTCGATTGCAAGTGGATCAATTGGAAAAGAGTTTGAAAATTCTGCTGCAATGATAGGGCAACTTATAAATATTATAAATACTGCAACATCTGCTCAAGAAAGATTGAATAATACTGAAAAGGAATATTCTCATATTATAAAGGAAACAATTGACACACAGAAAAATTCTTTGCTTGCTTATAATAATTTATTGATGCAAATAAGGCGTGGGAAGATAACCCCAGAAGAAGCAAAAGAAATGTATAGTCAGCTTAAAATTCCTAAAGAAGCATGGGAACAAATAAATCTTTTACTGAGTGGAGTGCCTTTGACAAGATTTGGTTTTCGTCAGCCAAAGACAATTGAAGAGGTATTGGGAACACTACAACCTACTTTAGAAAAAATAGACAAAATTATGTTGACAGGAAAGGGAAATATTATGGAGCAGGCAGCTGGAGTATTAGGAGTTTCACCCAAAGCAACTGCGGATATAAAAATGATTATTGGTGCTCTTGATGAATACCAGCAAAAATTGCTTGAAGGGAAAAGTATATTGGCAACAGAAGGGATTACGGAAGCACAACATAGTAAAAATCTGCAAACACTTCCAAATGTATATGATGATTTAACTGCGCGAATATACGCTCTTGGGGATGCTTTTAAAAATAATAAAAATACCATTGCGGATGCCGAAAACATGCTAGTAGCATACCAAGATGTATTGAAAGAATTAGGTTTATATTTTGATACTGAAACTGGCAAGTTTTATGAATTTAGTGCAGCAATGCAGAAACCCATGTTGGAAAAAGGAATAATACCATTAGAGGAAGTAAAGAGGCGCTTGATGAGTATTCGGGAAGCTTTTAGGCCCCAAATGGAGTTGGCTCAACAGGAATCTTTGCGTAAGTTAGAAGAAACGTATTTAAGTATAATTGGCCGTTATTATCAACAAGTAACCCAACAATTAAGGGCACAAGAAAAAATTCCTGGTAGATATAAGGAAGTTGAAGCTCAAGCACGGGCGGAAATTATAAAGGGTCTCAATGAACAATTAGAAAAAGAGAAGACTCTTCTTGGGCAGCTTGAAAAAGGTAGTAATGAATATACACAACAAGAATTGAAGGTAAAAGCTTTGGGTAGAGCAATAGAGAATGCTGATAAGGTAATGAGGAGCTTGGGAGCAGCAACAGGTAGTATTTCGGAGCAATTTGGCATTGCTTTGAAGCGTGTTGTATTGTGGGGTGCGGCTTCTACGGCAATCTGGGGGACGTGGAGAACGATAAAGCAAGCAGTTAAAGAAGTTGTGGAGTTAGATAAGAGGTTTGCTGAATTGAGGGCTGTTTTAAGAGGAACAGACAGGGATATGAATGCCTTATCCCGTGGTGCTTATGAGCTAGCAAAAAGTTATGGACGTGGACTTCCTGAAGTAATTCAAACTATGACAGATATTGCCAGGACAGGACGAAATACATCTGATGTACTTGAATTAACCCGTGTTTCTTTATTAGCTGCTAATGTTGCTGGTTTAGATTTATCTGATGCTTCTAAATTAATGACTGCATCTCTTGAACAGTTTAATTTGACTGTTGGTGAATCTGAACGATTAGTTGATTCGTGGAATGAATTATCTCGGAAAATGCGCGTAAACACAAGTGACTTGACAGATGCAGTTAGAGTGGCAGGTACGGCGGCTGGTGAAGCCGGAGTAAGTTTTGACGAATTAAACGCCATGGTAGCTACTGTAGCGGCAGCTACTGGTAGGAGTGGTGAAGAAATTGCTACCGCATTTAAAGCAATGTTTGCTAGAACTCAGTTGGAAACTACAAGAGAAGCTTTGCGGCAAATAGGTGTGGATGTTTATGACGCTTCTGGTGAATTAAAACCATTTGGTAATATTTTAGATGAGATTGCAACAAAGTGGGATGATTTGAATAGGGCAGAAAAAATGGCTATTGCTAATGCAATGGCTGAAAAGAAACGTTATCAATATTTTCTCGCTTTAATGGATCAATATGCAACTTATCAAGATGCTGTAACTATTAGCCTCAGGTCTAATGGGTCGGCTTCTAAAGAAAATGAGATTATAATGGATACTCTTGCCAAGAGATGGCAAATATTTACTACGGTTTTAATGGAATTTAAAAATACATTGGGTGGTATTGTTAGAGTTTTAATGCCTTTTATTGAGTTTTTCTCTCATATTTTGGATATAGTTAACAGAGTTGCGAATGCATTTGGTGGTTTTGGCCGAGCAATTATGTCTACAATAGCTGTATTTGGTATGTTAAAAATTGCTTCGGCTGGTTTAGCTTTAATGCCATTAGGTGGTGAGATTGGCACAAAAATAACAACAAGAGCTGCAGAATTTTCTAAGCAAGTAAGCTTAAGAACTGGTATTGGGCTTCTTTCTAGACTTGGGGGTTTAAATACAAACGTATGGTTCCAAAAACGATTTGGAGGAATAAAAGGATTTATTGCCGGAGCTCCAATTGTAGAAGAAGTTGCAAATATGGAACAAAATATAGGCGAAGAAATTGCAAGTGCGGGGCGGAATATAGGTGGAGAACTTGCAACAGGAATAAACATTGGTATGAAAGACAGGTTAAAAAATGTTACTCAATCCTTACTGGATTGGACAAAAGGTGCTGCTGTAGGCATAGGTAACTTTTTGAAACAGAATATTTTTGGAATATCTTTAATGGCTGGTATGTTTATATTTGATGCTATAATGCGAGACAGGGAAAGGACAAAACAAAAAATAGAAGAAATGACAAATAACTTGATAGAAAAAGCAAAGGATTATAATGAGAAACTTAAATCTATATCGGAGAAATATGAGCCTTATAAGAATACGTTAGATTGGCTTGCGAAAGAACAGGATAAAATTAGTGAACAATTAAAGAATCAAAATTTAGCGCATGAGGAAAAAATAGCTTTACAAGAACGATATAATAGGTTGGTAGAACAACAAGCTTATATACAACAACAGGTGAACTCATTGCTAAGTGAATTTGCAAGAGAGCATCCTTTTGCAGTAACTTACGGGCCTGGTGGAGAAATTACTGGTTTGCGAGAATGGGCAAAAAGTTCTGAAGATTTTGCTGGGTCACTACGAAAAATGGGAACTTCGGTAGAAGCAAGTGCTTATCTGTTTAAACAGGTTTTAGATCAATTTATAAAAGATGTTGAAGTTCCCTTAAGTGAAATGCGCATTAAATTTGCCCCAAAAGCCTATTCTGCTGAGTCTGGTCCGTATAGAACTTTTTATACTCCTACAAAAGGAAAATTACCGATGTATGGTGGAGCTATATCAGGTGGGCCAGGTTATGAAATATTTTATAAGAATGAAGCAACGGATATATATTATTCGTTGGTATTGAATACTGAAGCTGAATTGAAAATGTTTGAAGACCTTTTAACTGCCATCGGCCTTTCAGCAGATGAAATTAAGAAAATGGGTGAAAAGGGATTACAAATTGGATCAGAAAATGCTCCGATAATTGAAGAAATATTGAATGAAATTGTTGGGGAGGCAAGCAATCCTAATACTATTTTAGGAAGCGTGTTTCATCAATCTGAAATGATGGTTGAGGCTTTGAAAAACGGGGCAGATTTTGCAACATCTGTAAATGATTTAATAAGAGAATGGAATGATGCTGTAAGAATATTTGGAGATATGACATTCGAAGAATGGTTTTTGACAATTAAGCTCCCTACATTTTCAGGCGAAGATTGGAAAAAGGAATGGCAAGACTATATCAAGAAATTTCAATCAAATATATCTTTTGCAGAATGGGTAAAGACAATTAAAATACCACAACTTAATCCGGATGATGAAATAAGGAAAATATATAATTATTTTCAGCATGAGAGATTTGATGAAAACATAAAAGAGTTTTATGATCGTTTTAACCAGGGTATTATAGATGAAGTTACAAAATTACATGTGGATGCCCTTAAGAGTATTCTTGCGCAAGAAGGTGGCATGGAAAAACTTAATCAAGCTTTGAAAGGACTTACAATTCCATTGGGCGCTAAAGTATTAGGGAAAACTATAACTCCATTAGCAGGTGGAGCAAGTTATGCTGGTTTTTTGGGTGCAACAATCCAACATGCATCTTCTTACTATAAAGATGTGATGTCAAGAATCAATGATACTAATAATCAAATAAAAACTGAAATGGATGCAGTAAAAACTAGGCAGGAAGAAATTATTTCAATAAATAATCAAATTGCTGAGTTAGAAAATGAAAGAAGGAATCTTATAGAGAATAATTATGGTGATATAAATAGAATCAATTTGATTGAACAAAATATTAATTCCTTAATTGAACAACGTAATAGTCTGGAGCAAGAGAGAAATACACATCTTGAGAATACTAATAATCTTACAATGCAGGCACTCATTGATTTACAAAAAGCTAATGAATTGTGGCAACAAATTGCACAAGCAATGTTGGGTATGGTATATCAATTTGGTGGAATTTCAGGAGAAATATGGTCTCAATTACAAGAACTTACAGCTGAAGGAATTATGCCTGGTTTAGTTCCATTGGTTCAACAAGCTGGCGAAAGAATGAGCAGGGAAGGGCTTGATCTTGCTTTACAAGCATTACAATCAGTAAATCAGTCGTTAGCAGCGGGTGAAGAGCCACCAATGCCTCAAGAAGTTGCAGCATCTCTTGCTGTGCAATCAATAAGCCGAGCGAGACAATGGGCACAAGCAGAAGCCGATAAGATTAATAGAGCAAATCAAGGAAGTAGAGATGTGAATACAAGATTTCAAGCTTTGAATAGGATGCTAGAACATTTACGAACTATGGAGGAAATAAATACTCAGCAATATCTTGAGGGATTACGTTATATAAGGAGTCAGGCTGAAACATGGGAGCAAAGAATGCAAATAGATGAAAAAATTCATGAAGTAGAAAAGGAAATGGCACAAAAAAGGTTGAAATATGCGGATGAATGGATTAGTCATGAGGAAGCTATGGGAAGAATGAATACTGCGCAAAAACTTCAATATCTGAAGCAAAAATTAGAGATGGCTACTGAACGTGAAGATATATGGAGGATTGAAGAAGATATTTATAAATTGGAGCAACAGTCGATTGATGAAAGAATTCAAGCTGCTCAGAGATGGTTAGATCATCAAGTGGCTATGGAACGGATAAGTAAGGAATCGCAATTAGCTATTTTGAGAAGGATACTTGAATGGGCTAGAGAAAAAGGTGATGAATATACACAATGGTCAATAGAAGAAAAGATTCATAGCTTGGAGAAAGAATTAAGCACAACACCAGAGTTTATGCCTAGGGAAATCGTACGTCGTGCGGCTGGCTTACGGGGACCATTGAGGATTAGTTTAGAAGAATATAAAAAATTCTTAGGTGAGGAATCTCCCCTTGAAGAGGGGGCGGATTTAATGAAGGAATTCGAGGAATATATGAAGAAATTTAATTCCACTAATGAAAATGGTATTAATACTATTATAAACCTCAAACAAAAAGTTGAGGAATTAATAAATGCGGATGAACGTAGTGCTATCTCAACAGAGAGAATGATTGAATTAATGAATCAATTTGCTAATTCACAAATTGCTCTTGCAAATACAACAAATAATTTAGTCACAGCTGCGGATATTTTGAATTCTAAATATGGGGAACAAATTGCATCTATTCAACGTGAATATGAGGCTATGGTTCGTTCTACGGAAGCTCGCAATGGTATGACTTCAATGTATCAGACTTTGAGGGATTTAGATAAAAGCGCTGGATTCAGGAATTTCTTCAATTTAATAAAAATATTATATGGTGAAAATGCTTCGAATCTAGGGCCAATAGAATTTCCACCTTATGGGGGTGGGGGTGGCGGCCCAGCTGGTGTTCCTCCCGCAGGAAGACCTCCTGGCCCAAGGATTATGTTTCCTATATCTCCAGCTTATGAATATTCATATTCCAATGACTGGGGTGCTCCTCGTGCGGTAGGTAGAACACACAAAGGAAATGATATATTTGCTGCTAAAGGTACACCAGTATTAGCGGTGCGGGCTGGTTATGTTGAACATCGAGCTGGTGGTAATGCAGGAAATTATGTTGTATTAAGAACTGATGAAGGAGATGTATTCTATTATATGCATCTCGATAGGTATTATGGTCCAGAACGTCATGTAGGGTTCGGTGAATTAATAGGATATGTTGGTGATACGGGTAATGCTAAAGGTGGGCCACCACATTTGCATTTTGAATACCATCCAGGGGGTGGCGGGGCTGTTAATCCGTTTGATTTGTTAAGATTTTATGATCCTCATGGCCGTGGATTTTACCCACCTAAATATGGCCAAGCTGTTATGTATCCGACATTAGCAACTGGTGGAGAAATATTAAAAGAAGGGTTAGCTTACTTGCATCCTGCAGAAGTGGTTATTAAATCACAAACTGTTGAAAAAATTGAACGGCTTGCTTCTGCACCTGCTATTCATTATGTTGATAATTCGACGATTGTCATAAATGGTTCTAATTTAAGTGAACAACAGCTTGCAAGAACTTTACAAGATTATGATAAAAAGAGATCAAGAAATATTGTTAATGAAATAAGGAGGTATATTTAAGGGGTGATAGTGTATGGAACTTCGTTTAGGAAATACCTATCGTGATGGCCTATTACTAGTTACCGAAGTGTATAATGAGAAGAATGAAAAAGTTTTGGTACAACATTTTGGGTTTATAGATGAAGCAACTGGCGAAGTGAAAGTTGAGGAAGGTATTTTAAATACTGCTGCTCGTTTATTTTGGGAAAAAGAGAATATTAGTGTAGAAGAACAAATAGAGGGACAGATTAAAGAGCGACTCGATAAAAAAATATCTGCGGAATTTGTGCTAGATACTTTGCCTGAAAAAACAGAAGAGGAATTAAAAAAAGAATTATTACTTGCTAATGAAATGGAGCAAAGAAAGAATAAAGTTATCGAAGCTATTTCTAAGTTAAGTAATAGAACTTTTGTGGTGGAGTTTCCTCAAGAGGAGGTAACATAAAAAATGGGTGTAAATGCAAAATTCATCCCTTTATTTCCTGATGGAAATCATGGATGGTATGTAACGGAACCAAAGGCTTATCTTTATTATGATAGTGGTACTTATCTATTTAGTGGCTGTAATTTACATTATTCTTGGAGTATAAATGATGATATAGTTGGAATAAGGATTTTACCTTATGAAAATAGTGGTGATTTAATCAGTTCTGGCGATTATATGGTGAATGCTTTTCAGAGTAGATGGCAAACTATTCCTGATTGTGGAAGCTATGTTTCTTCAGAAGCAGGATATTTTTCCTCTGGAGGAACAATTACACCATCAGGGGATAGACCATTAGATGCGGTTTTAGTTGGTGGTTCAACTAGGACAGGGAGAGATAAATATGAAGATGATTTTCATAAATTTCCAGGATATACTTTTCGGGGATTACGAGCTTCAGCTGCAACTACTAATTTATTAGCGGGACTTTCAGGCGGTATACAAAACACAACGTTTGAAGGCTCGGGTTTTGGCGGCTGGATATTTCCTGGCACTCCAACTATACAGGAAATATCTTCCGCTTGGGCCACACATGGAAATAAATCGCTCCATATCGCATATGGTTCCGATCCCGGCAGCCCAATTTATCTTAATCTCACGAGCATTACCAGTAATGCCCAGTATACCGCACAATTTATGGCCAAAGTAGTATCGGGTGGTGTGAAAATAGGATTAGCAGGAGATGTCAGCGGCGCAACATGGGGAAACACAATTACTTCCGAAGGATTGTCAGTTATTACCAAAACCTTCAGCAGTGATAATAACCGCTATCTCTATGTACAACCTACAGCGTTCCCATGCGAATTCTATCTGGATAGCGTCATGCTCACCAGCGGTTCATCTATCCTCCCCTTCGTCCCACAGGAAGCCACTGCATCATCGGCGAATTTCCCTACACCGCACAATCCGGGAGAGGCAATTACCGGATTGTTATTTGTATGGCAACCCGCCAGTACGCTCAACCTTTCGAAAACCTTCATGAGTTGTATAGCCAACAATAGTGGCTGGAAATTGGAAACATTAGACAATCGGATTTCCTTCGGTTTCTCAAACGGTATCGCAGGAAAATGTCGTTTCTTCAACTCCACAATAGGGATGGGATTCCATGTTCTCGCATTTTCTCGCCTACAAAAATCGGGCGAGGTTGAATTGAGGTTATCGGTAGACGGAGTGAGTGCCGATTCGGATGGAGTATTATACGGTTCTGGCAACAACCAATTTTATTATCCTTATGACGTCATCACCGACGGCACATATCTCTATGTTGCGGACACATACAACAACCGCATTGTTAAGCGGTTGTGCTCTGATCTCAGTTACGTGGCAAAGATTGGAAGTCAAGGTTCCGGCAACGACCAGTTTTATTATCCTAGCGGCATCACCACCGACGGCACGTACCTCTATGTTGCGGACATGTACAATCACCGCATTGTTAAGCGGTTGTGCTCTGACCTTAGTTATGTAGCAAAGATTGGCAGTTACGGTTCCGGCAACGACCAGTTTTATTATCCTAGCGGTATCATCCCCTACGGCACGTACCTCTATATTGCGGACACAAACAATCACCGCATTGTTAAGCGGTTGTGCTCTGACCTCAGTTATGTGAGCAAATCGCCTATAGCTACAACATTGGAATCTTCGTTGCCTCAAATGATTAATCTCCCAAATAGTGCGAATGCTCTTATCCTCCCCATAATTTTCCGTGGTTATGCAGCCAGTCAGGAGGAGCTTAATCAATTGAGCAATATAAATAATTATATAGGAAAAGACCCTTATCAAGTTATAAATGAAAAACTTCAATTGTTTAAAGGAAAGAAAAAATTTTGGTATATGGGAACCATCAAAAATCTTTCTTTCAATATGAAGCGATCTGGAAATTATTTGATTAATGAAGCAGTTAATAAAGGTAGATCAAATAGTAAAGGCACAATTACTGGTGGTTCTACTCGTATAGGAGAAGAGAAATGGCAAGATGATTATCCTAAATTTCCTAATTTAAATTTGAATGCATTTAGAGTTTCCGCCGCCACAATTAATCTTCTGGCCGGGCTTTCGGGCGGAATAGACAACACCACATTTGAAAATGGAACAGTTGGTAATTGGGTTGGAATAAGGACCAACTTAAATGTTGTTGGTGGCGGCTTACATGGAACGAAGAATTTGCGGGCTATTGTTTTAGAGGAATCTGGTTATAAATATCTAGTAATAAACGTTCTATCAATTACGAATGATAATACCGCTTACACCTTTTACGCTTTTGTGAAGGCAGCGAATGATTTGGCATTAAATTGTCGGGCAAGAAGCTCAATATATGACTATGCTCCAGATTATGCTGGGAGCGTTGGGCAGGCAATAACTATAACAAATAATTGGCAAATGCTTCCACCCGCCACATTCACAATGAGAAGCGGAAGAACAACTGCTAATGCGGCTATATTCTTTTATGCCTCTGATGGTTCAAGCAGCCCCCCAGCGGGCGCAGCTTTTGATGTCGATTGCGCAATCCTTGTCCAAGGATCCAACCCCCTTCCCTTCATCCCGCAGGAAGCTACGGCATGCCATGCCACCTTTCCACCTCCTATTTCACCAGGTGAGGATTTTACCATTATTTATCTATGTTGGAATCCGTGGGCTGCGAATGATGGAGTGAATCACTATTTATTTTCGACGAACAATCAACTGTCAAATGTTATTCTTGCGTTTAAATACACTGATAACAACTTTAACTTTGCATTTGCGGATGCAAATGGTAATATTCGTTATTTCAAATCTAGTTATGGGAACTATTCATGGAATCAAGGATTTAATGTGTTCGCCGCATCAATGGCGGGAACAACAATGCGAATGTCCTTTAATGGACAAACACCAATAACTTATTATTCAGGTCCAGTGATATCAAGAGAATCACAAACACAAAATTTTAAAGTTGGTATCAGTTACAGCGAGGCATATCATTTTAATGGTCTAATCCTCCCCATCATCCTCCGCGGCTATGCGGCTAGCCAGGAGGAGCTCAACTATATAACTGGTTTAATAAATAACCCTTCTTTGTTAATGGAATATATCAATAATCTTACTACAGTGAAGAATTCAAATTTGATTTGTTTTGATAATACTTCTCCTTTATTAGCTGGATTTAGTCCATCAACAGTGAAATGGCGGGATAAAATCGAAATTTGTGCTTCTGGAACAGACAATGAATCTGGTTATAATAAATTTGATATATATGTAGATGGACAATATAAGACGTTTGTTGAATCTGGTTCGAGTTATTATTTAGACACAAAAGAATATGCAGATGGTTATCGAGAGGTTGGTTATACATTATATGATATAGCAGGTAATACTTCAGGAACGTCAGTAAATGTTTTATTTGATAATACCGCTCCATATATTGATATTACTTATTTGCCAGAATATGTAAGCGGAACATCCATAGCTATTAGTGGAACTGCTTATGATGAATATTCCAATATAAGTAAAGTAGAATATCAATTATATCGAGCTGATAATCCAAATTATAGCTGGACAGTAATAAATGGTTCAAGTGGTTCTTCACCCGTTTCTTGGTCTTTCGTAAAAACAAATTTAACGAATGGCCAATATATAGTGAAATTTAGGGCTACTGATGAATTAGGTAATGTAACACCAAGTGGTGATTATTTGGTTAAGACTTTTACGGTGAAACAGGAGGTATAAATGTCTGATTGGAGATTTAAATTGGCAGATGTTGAAGATAATAATCCTTTTCCACAATTGACGTTTGAGATAAATCCTGAAGAATATTCAATCGAGGAAGATAAACCATTCCAAGAAGTTAAGGCATCTGATGGTTCAAGGATTGTTATAAAATTTCCTTTTGCGAAAGAAAAAAGAATAATGCGTTGGCCTAGAATTTCTCGTAGTTTTTATTTAGAGCTTCGTGATAGGTATTATTCTGGCCATAGGTTTGCTTTGCAAGATCACAATGGAGAAGTTTTAATAGGGCGAATAACAAGTTTTGAATTTAGTGAAATAGTAGCAACAGTTCCAAGCGAATATGAAGGAAGTATAATATTTACTGGTGTTGGAAAATTAGAATAAGGTGGTGTATATGGCACTTTATTTCAGTGAATCTCAAAGAAAATTAGAATACGAAAATTTATGGTCTAATAGAATTATATCAGAGAATCTTATTTATGTTCATGAACACCCATATTTGGGAATAAATCTTGACGGAAGCAATTTAACAGGTTATTTTAAAATAATTATTGATTTAGGTGATTCAATTTCTGATTATAAGGATTATGTAATTGGTTGCTATAAAAACGGAAATGGAAATATTTCAGTTGAATTCAGGTCATCTGAAGATAAAAATAATTGGTCTTCTTCAACATCTTCTTTAACAGATCTTCCTGTAGCTCGTTATGTAGAAGTGAAGTTTAATTTTAGCCGCGATACTAGCAATATTAAAATTGTTTTATATAGTTTTGAGTTTAATTTCTTTGTGACTTCTGGTTATGACTTGCCAGATAATTTGATTGAAGTAACAGATAATGCAGTTATTAATATGGATGCAAAATTATATATCGAAACGAAAAATCGTTATTGGTCTAATATATCTATGCTTGATACCAAAGTTAATTTTTCCGGTAATCCAATGAATGTTAATAATTCTTATGTGTTTGATGCTTGTAGAATCAATGAAAATTTGGTAATTCTCGGTGTTGGCAAAATTATAGATAATGCTTATACTTATGGAATTTATTTATATAAATATAATCCAACAACCAATTCTTTAATCAGTGACCAAGCCTCTCTTGAGGTTACTGGGGGATTAGGTTATGATGCAAATCAGCCATTCAGGATAAATTATTTAGCGAATGGTAAAAATGGGCCTGTATATTGGGTAACTTATATGGACAAAAAAGGTAAGGAATTAAAGATTGCTACATCTCCGGATCCTTGGTCAACTAATTGGACTAGAACGACTTTATTTGATGGTTCAATCACTGTTTCATTAGAAAATAAATATTATATTTATCATACGCCTTCTGGAACTAAAACCGCTTATTATGATGTTGATCATGAAAATGCGGGATTATTCGGTAATATAGTATTTTCGGGTAATTGGGAAGGAATAAAACCAGAGGGTGATATAACGACTGATTATAGAGTATGGCAAATTAATTTAATGGATACTAGTCTGCGTTCAGCTGTGGTTTCATTTGAAGGATCTTCTCTTACTTTAGTTCATGGATGGGGAGGTTCTGACACAAATGAACTATTAACGCTTGATATATATAGCAGGAAATATGGTGAAACACAATGGAAGTTTGAGAAAACAATAACTTCTCCCTCTATGAATTTAGAAGTTTTTAGGACGGATGTAAGCGATAAATATGAGGTGAAGATTAATTTTACTTCTCTCTATCATAATACACTTGATGATTTTATTGGTTTGACGAATGTGAATGCATATCGGATTAATATTGCTGACGCCCCTGTAACACAGGAAAATCTGAATAATTGGTATTATCAGAAAATACGGGGAACGAATCGTCGCAAGGATGCATTACAATTAAGTGCAAAAAGTAATATTGTTTATAATAATGGCTGGCAAGTTGAATGGTTATTTAATTCTAATAGCGCATTTCCAATTAATGTTTATCTCAATTCCATAAAATTTGATATCTCTTATTCTTGTTTACCTTCTTCTTGGAGATTTAGGGTTTTTGCGGTTAAAGAGAATGGTTCTCGTCAATATTGGGATTATCAAGGCAATGATTCAGATACTGATTATTATACAGGGACTACTATAGAAAAATCATTAATGGATGATAATTATGTTAGTTGGGGAATTCAGTTACAATGTGCACAGAATAATTGGTCGGCAGGTGAATTTTATATTTCATTACCACAGATAATTATAAATAATATAATTGTTTCAGCAAGAAACAAAGATATTAGCACAAGCTTATATGATTATTGGATATGGTATTTTATCGCATCGGATAAATCTATATGGGATAAGTATTCAAGTATCATATTTGGTGATGCATTTGTTTGTGATTTTAGAGAAAACGTCTTCTATGAAAATATTCAAGATTGGTTAATTATTGGTTATTGGGACGGTTATTCAAATGCAAATGCTGCGCTAGATTCAACAGATCAAGTTAATCCAGCTAATGAGCCTGTTGTTGGTTTAGTTGAAAATGGTAAAACTTGGGTGAAATATTTTAGCCCCAATCCTTATAAAATTGATATGATGGATTTGTGGGGTAGCCAAAGTCCTCTGAATTGTGTTGCTTGGTTATGCACATATATTTATTCACCTGATGATATGAATATTACAATGAATTTTGGTTGTGATGATGGAGTTAAAATTTATCTTCTAAGGGAGGGTGAAAATAGTTTTACTGGTAGATTAATTGCTGAAAAGCGAGACACAAGACCTTTAAGTGTGAATGAATTCTCGGTTAATTTGCAACTATATGCTGGTTGGAATAGATTATATGTGAAATTATCTAATGGCTCTATTTTACCGAATAAATGGGAATTTCAGGCATCAATACCAGATGCAAAAGCAAGAGGGTTGTTTATAAATACATCAAAAACTAAATATCATGAATTAATGGCTATTGCATTTCAGGCTCCTTTCCGCCAATTGTTAGGAATTGATATGCAATTCTGGGAAGGTGGAGATGATATTCAGCAGGGAGTTTTTAATAATTGGTTTTATGTTAATAAACCCGAATATTGTTTAATAAGAACAAAAAGCGGAATTACATACCAAACTGGTTGGGAAGCTCAAATGCGATGGAGAGCTTTGGAGAAAGATAGTACTATCAGAGCTATTGTTTTTGATTATGAAACCAATTTGCCTTCTGGGTGGCAATTTAGAATATGTAATGATGAACAGGCTACTGTTTTTATGGATTCACAGAGTCGAAATGTTAAAGATAAAGATGTATACTTTAATGGTGAGGTAAAAGGTTTTTCATTTAGGCTTTATTATAATGGTGGGGGTAATCCATCGCCTGGTGAAAGTGCTTATATTAAAATATCTAATATTAGAATTTATTTTAAAGAATGCGGGAGAAGTGCAAACATGCACTGCAGGTTGAATTGGTCTGGTAATCCGACAGATTGGAATTCAGAAACAGCAAGCAAACAATATATATTTTGGACAGAAGCATTGACAACAGCACCGGCTAAAATAACATTTTTTGAGCATGATGGGGCTTTACGGGCTTTAGCACAAAGACTAACGGCTGATAATATTTTGAGATTGATGCTATTTACTCTTAATAGTTCTCTATCTCTTGCTCCTGATAGTTGGGAATCTAAGGAATTGATGCGGTTGCCATCTGTTAATGGCCAGACATATTTCCAAAATATTGCAATTGACAGAGATTTATATAATCGTTGTTATATAACACATAATTTAGTTACAAAATCGGATAATTATAAATTAGACTGTAAATATTTAATGACTTATCATCCTGAGCACGTTAGTTCAGCTTTATTGCTTCCGTCAAGCGATGAAATGGTATTGAAATGGATTCCTTGTAAAGATACTATTATTGCCTTTCTTGCGAAGAAAGGTCAGTCTTATGTTTATCGACGTGAATTATTGGATTCTTCTACAGTTGTTGATATAAGTGATATTGTAACCTCATTTAATTTTGATAGAAATCTTGAATCGAGTGCTGATAGAATGTCTCTAACTATCATGGCTTTGACGGATAGAAGTGATTTAAGAAATCCTTCTGATGCTCTTTATTGGACAATTCCAAGAAGTTGGTTCGATAGGAAACCCCGTTTAGTGAAAGCTAAGATGGCAAGATTTTTACCCGGTGATACACCTAAATATGATAATGTATTTGTTGGAATAATCGGGGCGACGGAAGATTCATTAACTAGCGAGGAAAATATATTCAATATAAATGTGTATGGGTTAGGTTATCAATTGAATAAGTTTAATGCACCTGAAGTATATTTATATGCATCTCCCATACAGTTATTTGTGGATAATTTTCGAGATAATTATTCAGTTATGTTAGATCAGAGACAATTAGTGATTCCTTCGAGCCTTAGTTCTACATTATGGATTGGTGATTTGAATAATTTTAAGGTTTATCCAAATGAAGGGATTGCAGAGCACCGAGTTAATTCTTCCAGTATTATAAAATCAAAAAATTTCGCCGCTTATCCAAGAGTAAGGGTTTTGCTGGATATGAAACTAATAAATAATGGATATTTTTCTCTAGGAATAAATGATGTGGGGGTTGAATATGATGGTTCAAAGATACAACTTTATGATGGTTCGGAGAAGATAAACGCTAAATATGTGAATCTTGATTTAAATACATGGTATACAATTGCTTTCGATTTGGATATGATTGCTAAAACAATTCGTGGAATTATTTTAAAGAATGGGTGTGTAATTTATAATACTGGGGTAGGTAGAATTAGCAAAGTTTATAAATCATATTTGTTGAAATTTATAGCTTCTGCAATGTGTAGAATTGCTAACCCGAGGGTTTTGAGGACAGATATGAATGAATATGAAAAGACAGATATTGATATCGTAAAAGATGTATTGTATAAGGCTAGCCAAGGAGTATTTAATGTAAATATCATTGAATCTGGTTATAGAAATCCATTAATAGGTTTTGTAATTTGGGAACAAGGTAAATCTGCGTTGGAATTCTTAAATCAAATGGCCAAAAGATTTAATATGCGTTGGTATTTTGATAGAAATGGTAATTTCGTGTGGGAACCTAACATATTCGAAGGTAATGCATTAACAATAAGTAACTCTGCATTTTCATCTTTTACTCGTTCTTATGATCCTATGGAATATGTAAATTGGGTAGAAGTATATGCTGAGATGAAGGATCAGAGAATAAAAAGAGAAGTTGTTGATGTTGATTGTTTGACAAGATTTGGTGTTAGATATAAACTTGTAGAAGAAAGTTCCGTTGAAGTAGTTAGAGATGCTGAATTAACAGCTTATAGAGAATATTACAATGAAATAGAAGGTGCAGAGGTTGCATCTCTTGAATTAAGTTACCCTTTCTATGAAATTGAACCAACTACAACACTCAGAATTATAGATACAATAGGGAAAATTGATGATTATTACTTTGTGAATGCTATAAATATATCTTATAGCACAGAAGATCCTTCAGTTTCAATTTCGCTTAATTTAGATAGTAGAGCAAAAGCGGAGCGGCAATTTTTGGCCTCAATGTATGAAGGAGGGATGTTGTTAAATGAACGAACGCAGGGAAGTTAAGGCTTTAATTAATGTAATTAAGAAATTAATCGAACAAGAAAAGGAAAAAGAGAGAAAATCCGGCTATGTAATTTCGGTGGATAATAGTAATAATACCGTGACAGTTGTTTTATCAGACGGTAGTTATAATATTCTTCCTATGCCTAGTACTGGTCCAGTTTTGCCTGGAGATTCGATTATTGTTAATCCTGATGGAAGTTCCTCGATTCCTCCAGAAACGATTCCGGAAATAGGCGGGAACGAGTTACTTCGAAATGGCAACTTTTCTCTAGGTAACTTAAAATATTGGAAATATGCAAATATTGGTGATGTTGAACTTAATACAGATGCGAAAATAGGCCCCTATTCTATAAAAGGATTACCCTATCAATTTTGGGATGCAGAGATATACCAAGATATAAATTACATTTCTGTAATAAGCGGAGAATTATATCGTCATGGATGCTGGGTAAAAATTTTAAATGAAGATGATGAAAGTGCAACAATGGCAGTTTGGTTAAGTGGTGAATGGTATGATAGAAATGGCAATAAATTGGTTACAGAATACAACGAGAGTGAAAAGAAAGTAATTTCCCCCAAAGATGGCTGGGTTAATCTTTCTTTGATAAACCGTGCTCCACAGAATGCAACTTTTGTTCGTGTTAAATTTATGATGCAATCTCATACACCTAATACTTATGTTTTTTGGTCTGGGTTGAGCTTTTGGGGAAAATCATTAGAAATTCCTGGTTCAACTATTATTGAGTTACCCCCCGAATCGTTAGATAGTATTCCTCCTTTAAATCCTTTGAATTTAATTGTATCATCAGGTGTATCTGTACAATTAAACGGATTCAATTTTTACATCGATGCTCAATTTAATCATATAGACACAACAGCATATGACGAGGATAATTATCTATGGGAAAACACAGATTTTGATCATTATGATATATTTTATAAAGTTAGTGGGCAGGATTATAAATATTATGGTGCATTTGTTTTAGATTCCTATAAACCTTCTGGGACTACTCTTACTTACAGGTTAAATAATTTAAATAAAAATACTACATATAGAGTAATGGTCAAAGCTGTGGATGAAGTTGGTAATGCAAGTTCGGGGGTAGAGTCCGCATATATCACCACGCCTTATAATCAACAACCCCCAGCACCTACAATTAATACTTCAAAAAGTAATTTCAATTCTGAAAATGCTGAAGTATTTTGGTCTAAAGTTCAGTCATATGTGGGAACTCTTTTGGTTGATGCAAAAGATTATAAAGTTGAAGTTTATAATTCTTCAGATCAGTTAAAGAGAACGGAATATGTAAATTCTACTTCATATGTTTATACATTAGAAAAAAATATTGCGGATAATACAACTCCTATAAATATAGTTAAAATAAAAGTATATGCAAGAGATGCGGAGGGTTTGGAAAGCCCAGCAAGTACTGTAACTTTAACTAATTATGCACCTGCTACTGTAACAGACTTAGCTTTGAATTTTAAATCAGAGGATTTACTGGCTACATGGACTGCAGTAACAAAAGATACACAGAATAATACTGTTTATGATATAGCTGGGTATAAAGTTGAAGTATATGTAGGCGGAAATAAGAAAAGGGAAGCGATAGTAAAAGATACGTCATATACTTATACTTTGAACGATAATATAAAAGATAATACTACACCGGCTAGTCAAGTAACGATTAGAGTAAGAGCAATTGATACATTGAATCAACTTGGAGGATATCAAGAATTAGTTGCCACAAATTATCCTCCGGCACAAGTTACAGGATTAACGGCAGATTTTAAATCCGAAAATGTGGTCGCAAACTGGAACGCAGTTACAACAGATAACCAAGGTAATACATGTTATGATTTAGATGGTTATAAAGTTGAAATTTGGATTGGGGGAAATAAGAAACGTGAATTTCTTACAAAAGGCACTTCTTATACTTATTCTTTGAGTGATAATATTAAAGATAATGGAAGTGCTGCTTCGACAATAACATTGAAGGTAACGGCATTAGATAAATTAAACCAAACTGGAAATTATACTGAAACTACAATTACTAATTACCCACCAGCGAATGTCACAAACCTAAATTATGATTTTTCTACGAAAGATGCTTTTATTTGGTGGGATGTTGTCACAAAAGATAGCCAACAGAATATTTGTTATGATATTGTTGGGTATGAAGTTATTGTAACTCCGAGCGGTTCATCAAGTGGTTCTTATCTTGTTAGTAACAATCGATTTTCTTATTTATATGAAAATAATACAACAAAGGTTCCTCAAGTTAATTTCAAGGTTTATGCAGTAGATGCATTAGGCCAGAAATCTGCTTCTCCTGCAGAGGTGACAGCGAGAAATAAATATCCTTTTGAAGGTCAAAATTCTCCTTTTGATAAACCTCCAAAGCCAATTGTGATACCAGCTTTTAAGAAAGTATTTGTAAAATGGGATTCACCAGAAGAGATATATCGAGCAAGAAATGATATAACAATGAAAGATGTTACTGATGTTGAGGTTTGGTATTCTACTTCGGGTGATTTTTCTAATCCTGAATTATTGGCTACTATCACAAACAATTTCTTTGTCCATGAAGGTTTAGAGACTGATAAAGAATATTATTATCGTTTAAGGTTCAAGGACATATTTAATCAGTATTCTCCAAGTGGTTATATTTCTGATTCTGCCTATGTATCATCGGATTATATAACCACCGATGAATTAGCTGGAGAAATTTTCCAATTAAAGGTCAGTGCTTCATATGCAGAAACAAATGTAAATGGTTTAGGAATAAATGACATAAAACGATTATACGATGGGAAATATGATTTGCCCGCATACTTTGGTAGTGGTGCTAGTACAGAACAATTTATTGAAATCGAATTTCCTGTCACACATGTAGTTAATAAATCTTCGGTTTATATATATTCTGGTGGAACAAATTATTATATGTATTGGGCTTATAAAAAGGACGAAGATGAAGATTGGGTTTATTTGGCCGGAGGAGAATTTTTAAATGAATGTCCTTCTGTACAAGAAGCATATGCGAACATGCTACCTGTGAGTGGGTCACAATTGATTACTTTTAAATGGCCTTATCAACGAGAAGTGAAAAAATTACGGTTCTATTTTCCGAGTGGTTCTTATGCTTGGTCGAGTGGAAATTATATTTCTGAATTAAAAGCATCAACATTCTTTGTTGCAGATGAAATTGATGCAGGAATCATCAATCTTGCAAAAGGTATACAGCTTTATAATGATAAAACAGGTGGTGGATTTAAGCTAACAAGTGATGGTGCTATATTTGAAAAAGGTTATATTACTGTTTTTGGTGATGGTGGAACTGTAATCGAAGATGGAAAAATATATGTTCGTTCTTCTGGTACAGCTCGTTCGTTGAATAGTTTCTTTTCTGAAGAAGAAGGAGAAACCGTTATAGATGGTGGCTATATAAAGACAGGAACTATTGATTTATCTTTGTTGAAAGTAGCTGGGAAAGGATATTTTATAAACAGAGTTAAAAATCCATCTTTTGAAGTGCCAGATGCATTATTTGAAAATCAATATCCTGAATGTTGGTCAGTATCAGGTGGTTCAGTAGGTACTTTTGTTTATGGTGATAACCCATCTTTTGCCAAATATGGTAGAAGATATATTGAGTTAGTAGCAAGTGGAACATCTCCTTATAATGGAGAAATTTGGTCAGATTATATTGATATAATCAGTAATGGAGAGATACCATATACATTTTCATTCTATTATGCTGGGACATCAGGATCGAAAATAGATGTTTATTTGAATGAATATAGTAGTGGTAGTAATCCAATCAGAACAGATACAGTTTGTTCTTCATTCGGCATATTAACAAATTCTTATAATAGACATATATATACTTTTATCCCAAAAGAAGAAACAAAATCTATTCGTATAAGATTCCGGCAAACTAATACTACACAACCTTCTGGTGCGACAGTTAGATTTGATGCATTTCAGCTAGAAGAAGGTAATCAAGCGACAGATTTTAAGGCTACCTATGATGTAGGTACGGTTTTTGTTGATCCAACGGGAATTGTAGTTAACCACAGCGGAGGTTCTAGGACGATTATAAATGCTGAAGGTATTACCATTGAACGAGGCACTATTTATATTATGACAGATAATAATAATATTGATTTATTAGATCAGGTAACATTATCTGATAATCTATTAACAAATGGATCGTTTGAGTTATTTGATTATTCTGTATCTGGTGATAAAAGTACATTAATTAATCCCCATTTGTGGGGTTGGTCTGTTATGGGCTCAATTGATAGGTATTGGATTGAAAAACATAGTTCACCCCAATTTAATCTTTGGGGTGGTAATTATTTAACTTTCAGAATGAATGGAAGTAGTGGTTCTTCGGTGGTTATGGTATCAAATAAAGTTTTAGTGGATTCCAATTCCCTATATTCAATGTCTTTTTATCGTGATTATATTGATTCAAGCAATAATATAGTATTTAATGTTTATGTTAAGGGTTCTTCTCATTCATTGTTCCCTTCTTTGTCGGAGTTTCAGAATGATGTAATATTAAAGCAATTGACTGTAACACCTACTTCCTCTAAAATGTGGAAGAGGGATGTTTTAGAAAATATTTCAGTTGAAAATGCAACTTATATTTATGTTGGTTTTGTATTGACAAGAGCAAATGATATTTCTAATAATTATACAATAAGTTTGGATAATGTTGTATTAGAACGTAATCAAAAGGCATCGCTTTATAAATCTTCTTATGCTGATTTTGTGGCAACATTAAATACAAATAATAAGTTATTAATTTCATATATGTTTCCTTTAGGATTTAAACTTTATGGGAATAACCCGGTGATTCAATAAATATTTTGGAGGTGATATAGTTGGTTACGGAATATAATATAACAATGGATGTAGGTATTACAGATTATGCACCAGATTCTAATTTTAATGGATATGAAGAAGCGTTAGCTGGGTATTATTATGTGAATGGTAATTATTATAGATTTCGTTATTTATTTAAACCTACAACAGATTTTACTTATGATTCTTATACTGTTGATGTTGTATATGTTGCTAATTTATATAATGGTGAATGTAGTTCCTATTCGCCAATTCTTTATGTTGGGAAGATGAATGGAAGTTGGAGTGAAGCTACCGCTACATGGAATAATGCGCCTGTTGGGGAAGCACAAACGGTTCAAGGTTCGGTTGTATCGGGTTCTTTTGTAGTTTTTTATATCTCTATTCCTCCGGTTTATTGGTCGACAATAGGTTCTTATGGGGGTTTTTTAAGTGAAACTTCAACTGACCATTATGTAAGAATTAGAACAGAAGATAATATTATGTATACCCCATCTATATATGTTTATCAAGCAGAAAACATAAGTGGTAATTTATCTGGTGAACAATCTGCGAATTCAACAGCACATTTATATTGGTATGATAGTATTAGTTCTACTGCACGTCGTTTTACATGTTTTACTATAAAAGATTCAGCTGGTAATATAATAAAGGATAATATAAGCGGTAATTATAATTCTACGATTCATACCTATATAACTCAGACAAATAAAACAACAAAAGAATATAGATTATATACTAAATATAAAAGACTAGATAATACTGTAATTTATTCCCAGAATTATAAATCTATAAGTGTGACAATAAAAAATATTCCAACGGGAGTTAGCATGACGGGAGGAAATGATTCTTTCTACTTGTCATGGAATGTAGTTAATGAAGCCGATGGTTATAGGGTAATATATTGGAAAGACCCAAATAATAAAATCACCGTTGATATAAATAACAAAAATACTAATTATTATTCACCTTCTGGTTTAACAACAGGTACATACTACGCACAGGTTTGTGCATATTATGGTGCTTCTTTTGGTTATTCTGATTATTCTTCCCAAGTTAGCGCAGATGTATTAAATATTCCACAAAATTTATCTGTGACGGGCGGAAGTAATAGTATTTCTGTATCTTGGTCTGCTTGTAGTGATGCCTCTGGTTATTATGTTAAATATCAAAAAGATGGTGGGAGTCCACAAACTACCTATACGACAAATACATATATTACTATTACTAATTTGGTTTCTGGACAATATACTGTACAAGTATGTGCTAATTATGGCACATTAGGTAATTCCGAATATTCTAATGCTCAAAATGCTTATGTTAAAAATATTCCAACAGGTATTCAAGTGATAGGTGGTAATAGGCAATTCACAGTAAAGTGGAATAGTATGTCCGGAGCTAGTTATTATAAGGTAAGATATTACAGGAGTGGAGAAAATCCAACGGAAACAAATAATATTTCAAATACTTCAATTACAATTTCTAATATAAAATCTGGCACTTATTATGCCGCTGTGCAGGCATATTATTCCGATTATGGTGGTTGGTCAGAATATTCGAGCTATTATTCATGCACTGTAACTTGTAATCCACCAGCTAATGTTGATGCCACAGGCCAGGAACGAAAAGCGATAATTTCGTGGAATGCTTGTAATCCTACCCCCACTACATATGAAGTCTATCGCTATGTTGGTGGTCAATATACATTAATTGGTAATAGTTCATCTACGTCTTTTGAGTATTCCAATATATTAAGTGGATTATATACTTTCTGTGTTAAAGCTGTTTATAATGATGAATCTTCTAATTATTCTTCCACGACATCTTGTAGTGTGACCGCTAGCCCTCCTTCAAGCATTGGTCTTTTCAAGGATAACTCTGCACCTGGTGTGGTAAAAATCGGTAATAGCAGTGGCACGTTTTCTGATCCTGGTCAATGGATACCTCCTAATGCACCGTCTGGGCCTGATAAGTATTATATTTATTGCGCTCAGTCTTCTAATGGTCCGTTTGTAAAAGTTGGGGAAACCACAAATCGAAACTACCAAGAATCAGGGTTAGCAGGTACTTCAGCAAACCCTCGAACATATTATTATAAGTTGAGTTCTTACTATAATAGTCCTGCTGAAGAAAGTAGCCAAAGTAGTACATATAGTATTACAATAGATAATAATCCTGGCGGGACAATGTTGGTTTTTAATAATTCGTTTTATTATGCGGATGGAGAACTGATTTATATTCCTTCTGGTGCAACACTAACAGCTGATTTCTTTGATGATGGCACAAATTATTTATATGTTACAGTAACAGATAAGGAAGATGATAGATTATTTGGTTATAATTATAAATTTTATAAAAGTTCTTCTCAACTTTCGTCCGAAAAATATGCTTATATTGGCAGAGTTCAAAAATCGGGTTCTTATATAGATATTGTATGTGATAGTTATTATAACAGAATATCTGATATTGGTACTTCAGAAAAACCATTTTATGTCAGCGGAGATTTTTATTTCCTTAATGGATCAATAAAAGTTAAATTACCTGATAATGATACTTATTATAATGTGGTTTTGACTAATGATTCTCGGTTAAGTGATGCTCGAACACCCCTAGCCCATGCTTATACTCATCATGCCAGTGGTTCTGATCAAATTTATTTTGCTTCTCTAAAAAGAAGCTCAATTGATTCGACTACTCATGATAATTTTGTTGATGCACCGCATATTGATGCAACAACAAAAACTTATATTCCAACCGCAGATCAAAAAGCAGCATTGGTGGGCACAAGTGGAATACCCAGTTCAACAAATAAATATGTAACTGATTCGGATTATCGTTTGTCAAATGCGAGAACACCATTAGCCCATGCTTCTACCCATCATGATGGTGGTTCAGACCTTGTTTATTTTTCATCTCTCAGAAGGAGTTCAGCTGATTCAACTACTCATGATAATTTTGTTGGTGCACCACATATTGATGCCACAACAAAGACTTATATTCCAAGTTCAGGAGAAAAAGCTGCATTAGCTGGAAGTTATGGAACACCAGGTAGCACAAATAAATATGTAACACAAACAGATACAAGATATACTCATACTCTCGAAAAAAGTGTTACCCGCCAAGCTTTAACTGATTTAAGTATAGGTGGAGGTTTTAGTTCTTCTCCTTCAAGCACTACTAATAATACATGGGTTAGCCGGGCAAGTTTTTCAGTTAGTCCATCGGGATCAGGCACAGCAGCTCTTTTAATTATTGGATATGCAACAATTTGGTCTGGTGGAACAGATAGATTAATTACACTTGCGTTGGGAACTTCAACATCAAATTTGTTTGATAATGATAGCGAGCGAGCATATCAATGTGGGTCTTATGCTGAAACTGTGCCTATATTTAGTTATGCACAAGTGACTGCTGGTAGCTCTACAACTATATATCTCTATTATAAGAGTTCGGTATCAGGTTCTCAGGTTACAATTTATAGGCATAATATTAAAATTATTGATTTGGGTCGTGTATAAGGAGGTGGATTAAATGTTGAGAGGTTTGTATGTTATTAAAAATGAAAATAATGAATATGAAATATATTTGGAATATGTTGATGATGACCCTTGTAATCATATTGTTTCCAAAAAGAATTTATTATGTAAAACTACTTCTGTTGAGGAGGTACATACATTTTGTATTGATTACGAGAGGAATAATAGTTTGGACTGTGGGGTAATATATTTATTGCCAGAAGATGATGAAGTTGTCCCCAAACCTATTATGGATATTAATTCTTTATTAAATAAAGTTACTGTATTGGAGAAAAAAATAAAGGATTTAGAAGGCAAGATTAAATAGCTATTACAGTTTATATTGACACGGGCATTCCCATGTTGTTAATTAGAAATATAATTTCGGTTTAGGAGGTAAGGAGATGGATAAAAAGTCTGGAAAAAGTAGGGAAGCAAAGATAAAGTACGAAGAGAGGGAATATATATTTCCTGATGGAAGAAAAGAAAAGTATAAAGTGTATTATTCTTCTGATTTAGGAAGAGACAAACCTGCGATTGAAAAAGAAGAAGCTTATAGATTGGCTGATATGGCAGGAATAACTAATTATACCGTTACCTTTTTTAAGGTTTATGATGATGCAATGTTTTATGGCAAAAAACAACAGGAAAAGTTTGGTGCTTCTAACCCAAGAGGATTAAGGGTTGTTTGCGGAGTAAAGGTTTCAGATAAGGATTACACGCGGGAAGTTGAGGCAATAGGTTCTGCTTCTCCTGATAATGTTGATTTATTGAAGAATTATCTTCCTGAAATGGCCTATAAAAGAGCTGCAGTTAGAGCCGTGCTTATGTGGCTTGGCTTACACGATTTGAACGCTGATATCGAATTTCCCAATAATGGTTATGAATCTCTTGAGGAGGAAGTGGATTTATTGTCTTCTTTGCAGAAACTTGTAAATGAAATAGGATGGACGGCTAAAGATTTGAAGCAATATTTGGTTGGATTGGGGATAAAGAAAAATCCTGCTACGATGACTACTAATGAATTGCGAAATCTTATAGATAAAATAAGGAGTGACGTAAATGGAACTGTTGAATCCTGAAGAATATGCATTTAGGATGATAGAGTTATTGTGCGAATATGCTGGTGATAGTATCGTTTTTGAGGCTTTTATTCAGCGTTGGGGCATTGAAGATTTATACCGTATTATTCAAGAAATATTAGGGGAAGTTGAAGTTGATGCTGATGAAGAACTAGAAGAAAATGAAGAAATAATGAAAAAAGATAAGGAGGAAGGGGCGGAAGACAAAGATGTTTCGTCCGAAAGCTGATGAGGTGGAACATGTTATTGATTTAATGTTCCAAGCTCTACCCCGTAGAGATTTATTATTTGCATTTCTTAATATATGGGATATACACCATGTTTATGCAGATTTGGACTCTCGTGTTAAGTTAAGGGCAAAAAAGCGCTCTCGGAATATATTGTCCAGAGGATTAAGACGTATTATAATTAAAAAACTGGATCAAGATAAGTGTATTTATTGTGGGAGCGAATTATCAGACTTTGATTTTGAAATTGATCACTTTTTGGCTGTTAATGAGGCTTTACGTCATGGTGGTGAAATTATTGACAACCTATATAATTTATTTACTTCTTGCAAGTTATGCAATAGGCAAAAGCATGATACTAAATATGGTTTTATGTATGACAAAGTTTTGGAGAATAGAAAGGATCATCTGTATAGCCTTATAAATGATTTGTGGTTGTCAAAAAGGGGCCGTAGGTTATTGAAAAAAATGTTTTTGACACACGAAGAAATCTTAAAGGAGTGGGAAAATGAATGCGCTAGTGAAGAAAATGAAGAGGGAATATCTGAAGATGAGGCTATGGGGAGTTCCGGAAACATGGCAAGAACAGATGCAAAGCCTGATGAAAGCAACTAGTGGTTTTATTCCTCCTTCTGAGTTAGGATATTTTCTTAAAACTTTTGGTTATCAAAATACATTTGATGCTTATATAATATGGTTTGGCATGGAAAATAGAGATGAAAAATGTAGGTTTGGGTTTATCAAAAATTTTTTGGAGGGCAGAAATGCTTGAGACAACAGCGGAGGAGAGATATGTATTGGCATGCATATTAAACGATATATCTTCTTATTGGAAAATCTGTGATAAGTTGGAACCTTCCGATTTTAGCTTGTCTATAAATGCTTATATATATAGTTCTTTTCGGGAATTAATGGAAACAGACCGTAAAGCAGATATTATTTCTATATTAGACAACATAGACCCTCAAATAAGAAAAATTATGGATTTTGAGACGGGGGGAGATACATTTAATTATCTTATTGCCATAAAAGAATCCCCTTTTTCTGTTGAAAATATAGAATTTTATGCTAATAAAATAAAAATGAACAGCATCAAGCGACAATTGATTTCGGTATGTAAGGATATGATTGAACGTTTACCTAAATTAAATTTAGGTTCAATTGAAACCTTAATTGAATATTGCGAAGATAATATTACAAGAGTTGCATCAGAAAATTTGAAAGAAGAAAAAAATCTGCAAATAGGAAAAGATATAAGGGAAATTTTGAATTTAAAAGAAACATCAGCTCGTATTCCTTTAGGATTTTATTATTTAGATTCGCTTCTTGGTGGTGGGGTTGCCCCAGGACAGTTAATGGTTGTAACTGCTCGTCCAAAAGTTGGGAAAAGCACATTATTGTGGAATTGGGCAATTGGTATGGCAAAACGAGGGTTGAATGTTTTATATTTGGACACAGAAATGTTGCGTCATGAGCAGCAAGCAAGATTATTAAGTATTTTAAGTGGAATAGAGGAAAAAAAGATAATCAATGGGTTGTGCAATGAAGTGGAGCAGTTAAAACTAGAAGAGGCTATCTCTATAGCAGAGCGATTACCTTTATATCATATGTATATCCCAGATTTTACAATTGAAAGCGTAGTAGCATTGGCAAAAAAATTTAAAATTCAGAAAAATATTCAGGTTTTATTCTTTGATTATATTAAACTTCCCAGCAGGAAGGATACATCAATTGCTGAATGGCAAGAGCTTGGTTATTTTACTGATGCTTTGAAGAATCGTATAGGTGGAAAGTTGAATATTCCAGTTATAACTGCCGGACAACTTAATCGCTTGTCTGTAAAAGCCGAAGATTTTGACTCTGACCAAATTGCTGGTTCAGATCGTATTTTACAATTATGTAATTACCTGCTTATGATGAAGCGTTTGAAAAGAGAGCATGGTAAGGCAAATATACTTTTGACGATGGCTTATGCAAGAGATTGTGAAGATAATGTTAATTTTTATCTACATTTTCAGCGGCCTACTTTAACGATTAGAGAGGTAGGTGCAACGGATGAGTACAAAAATGTTATATCTCAATCAATTTTCTGAGTTAGATTTGGAAAATGTTCTTAAATATTATGGAATAAAATATATCATTTGCGGAAATGAGTTAAAATTTATTTGTCCATTCCATAATGATACACAACCATCTTGTTGTTTTAATAAAGAAAAAGGAGTATTTCATTGTTTTGGTTGTGGTGTGTCGGGATCAGTAGTTTCTTTTATCCAAAAAATGGAGAATATTTCTTATAATGAGGCAGTTGATAAATTAAATAGCCTATTTGGTTTTGAAGTTTCGGAAATTCAATCTCATCCATCTATTAGAGAAATAAAAACTTTTATTGAACGTATAAATAAGTTAAAGAAGAAAAAACATAAAGTGATTAGTGAAGAATTTATCATGAAATGCAGAAATACAATGGAATATGATTATTGGTTAAAAAGAGGTTTTAAGAAAGAAACGTTGGATTTTTTTGAGGTTGGCTTTTGCAGAGAAGGTATTTACACTGGGCGATATGTCATTCCTTTGCGTGACGATAAAGGATTTCTTGTTGGTTTTAGTTCTCGTGGTGTTAAGAATGATAAGACATCAAAATATGTTCATATGCCAGGAGTAAAAAAGAGTAACTTATTATATAACCTACATAATGTTAAAAAATACAACAAAAATAAGATTAATGAAATGCCTATTTTAGTGGTAGAAGGTTTTTCGGATGTTTGGAAAGCTTGGGAATATGGCTGGAGAAAGGCAGTTGCTATTATGGGTTCATCTTTGAGTGATGAACAGGTTATGTTACTTGTCAGTAACACATATGATGTCATATTTGCTTTTGATGGTGATGAAGCGGGCCAAAAAGCCACCTTGGAGGCAATAAAAAAGTGTTCCTTATACCTTAACATTTATGTTAATGAATTAGAAACAGGCAAAGATATTGCTGATTTAACGAAGAGCGAGTTTGTAAATTTTATCAAAAATTTAAGGAAAATAAAGAGGGGTGAGATATAATGCAAGTTGCTAAATGCAGAAAAATGGATGGAAGATATGTTGTCTTTAATCCTGAAAAAATTCATTCCAGTATAATTAAAGCTATTATTAATGTTGGTCAAAATGGTGTAGATGTAGATAGTATTGTACAAAAAACGCTTGAGATTTTACCCTCTTTTATCACCCACAAAATACCTACAACTGAAGAAATAGCGCAGGCTGTCGAAAAAGCATTAATGGATTTAGGCTATAGTGATATCGCAAAGGCGTATATTGTTTATCGTAATGAGCGAGCGAATCAACGCGAAGGCCAGTCTGCTTTGGTTAAAGCAGTTGCTAAAATAAGTCAAGAAGCAAACAAAGACAATGCTAATACGCCTCCCAGTTTCGCATCAAAATTATTACAAATATCTGAAGCAGCATTAAAAACATACAATTTACGCAGAGTTTTACCGGAACGCATTGCTGTAGCCCATGAAAAAGGTTATATTCATATTCATGATATATTTGGATATGGTTTAGCATGGAATTGTTTGAGTATTCCTTTAAGGAGACTTTTATTAGAGGGATTTAAAACAGGGAATGGACGTATCAGGCCTCCTCGAAGGATGAATTCAATTATGGCTTTAGCTGCCATTATTTTGCAATGTAACCAAAATGAGATGGTTGGTGGGCAGGCTTACTCGCATTTTGATTTCGATATTGCTGAGGTAATAAGAACAAATTGTAAACAAGAACCGACTGAAGATGAAATCTATCAGGCTATCGAAGGCTTTATATATAATTTAAATACGATGCAAAGTTTGCCATATGAGGAATTAATATGGGTATTTGACAAGAAAACGCAAAAATTAGATATTATAGAAATAGGTAAATTTTGTGAAGAAATTTATGAACCTGGACGGTTTCAAGCTATTTCTGCGAACCGTGAAAATGGACGTGCTGAATTAAAAGACATTACTGCAGTATGGAAACATGAAAACAAAAATTCAATCATTAAAATAGTGGGTTATGATGGAAGAGAAGTTTCTTGCACATTAAACCATTCTTTAATACAAATAAATAGAGGCAAAGGTGAGCATCTACTAGTAGATGCTGATGCAGCTTCTATAAAGAAATTATGTGTTTTAACAAATGATTTTGTAAATTCTCCTTTGGGTTCGATGACAGAACTTGAGGCGTATAGACTTGGACAAAAGTTTGGTTATTCATATTTAAATACTGACGAAGTTCCCAATGAAATTTTGTTGGCTAATCAATCTGTTATAAGAGCCTTTTTGCAAGGATATATTTCTATTCGGGGTCGTAAGCATAAAACAAAAATTCTGATTTACACTCCATCGGAAAAATTTAAGTATGGATTGCAATTATTATTTGCAAGATTACATATCCGTGTTGGTATTAGAGAATTTTATCGCAAATTACCAGGAACAGATGAAACTGAGCGAACATTTGCAATATTCTTGTTGGATCGTAAATGGGAATTCCCAGAGCCTAAAGTTGTAACCGAAGTATCTATCCAGAATAAAATTCCTTCTCAATGGAGAAAATATGTTTATGATATATCTGTATCTGATAATGAAAACTTTATATTAGCAGATTGTACTTTAGTTCATAATAGCCGTTATGGCGGGCAAAAGCCGTTTTCAAATATAATTATTGGGACTGACACATCTGAATTGGGAAGGAAAATAACACTTGATATTTTAGATGTTATGGATAAAGGGATGGATGGTTTCACATTTATTTGGCCTAATGTTATTTTCCGCATAAAAGAAGGAATTAATTATGAGCCGGGGACACCAAACCATGATTTGTTAATTTGTGCTTATGAAGTTGCAGCAAAGCGTATGAACCCAACATTTTTGTTCATGGATTCATCATTTAATGCAAAGTATGGCGAAGAAGCAACAAGCATGGGATGTCGTACCCGTGTAATCGCAAGTGTTACATGCCCCGAAGTTATAGATGGTCGAGGGAATATATCATTTACAACAATTAATCTTCCTCGTTTAGCGATTGAATCTAATGGGAATCAAAAATTATTTATGGATTTATTGGATAAATATTTGGAATTAGTTGAGGAGCAGTTGATACACAGATTAAAATTAACTGGAACAAGAAAGAAAAGGGATTTTCCATTTCTATTAGGAGAAAACCTATATATGGAATCTGAAAAGCTAAGGGATGATGATTATATTTATCCTGTTCTAATACATGGAACTCAAACTATTGGTTTTGTAGGATTAGAAGAAACAGTTAAATTATTGACTGGATATTGGATGTGGGAAAATAATGAAAGTCTTGAATTAGGATATAATATTATTAAGCATATGCGTGAGTTTACAGACGAAATGATAAGAAAGCATAGATTGAATTTTAGTTTACTAGCTACTCCTGCGGAATCTGTAGCGGGCCGTTTTTGCATGATTGATAAGGAGATGTTTGGCGTAATAGAAGGTATTACAGATAAAGAATTTTATAATAATTCTCATCATATGTTAGTTGATGCTCCGATATCGATATTTGAAAAAATAGAAAAAGAAGGAAAGTTCCATGCTTTATGTAATGGCGGACATATAGGACATTTTTATCTTGAAAGTGGGCTTCAAGGTAATATAAAGGCTATTCAACAATTGATTGATAAGTCAAAAGAAGCTGATATGGGTTATGTAGCGGTTAATTTCCCAATAAATGAATGTTGGGATTGTAAATATAGTGATCCTATCACAAGGGATAGATGTCCGAAGTGTGGAAGTGAAAGAATAAATCGTATTCGTAGAATTACTGGATATTTAGCCCCTACGATTACATGGGGGCATGGAAAATTGATGGAATTGAATAGGAGGAAAGACAAATGAGAAAATTGAAAGTAGGAAGGGTTTTAGCTGATTCTACTGTTGATGGGCCGGGAATTAGGACTGTGCTTTTTCTTGCTGGTTGTAGTCATACGCCTAAATGTGAAGGATGCCATAATCAATGGTTGTGGTCTCCTTCTTCAGGTTATACAATTTCAACAGATGATTTGATTGATGAATTAATAGGTTATGGATTACAATTTACAGATTTGACAATTACTGGTGGTGAGCCACTTGATCAGTATGAAGGGCTTGTGGAATTATTAGAGAAATTAAAACAAAGGGATTTAGGAGGTGATATTTGGTTATATACTGGTTATACTTTTGAAGAGGTAAAGGTAAAATTTCCATTAATTCTTGATTATATTGTTGCAATTGTAGATGGAAAATATGATAAAACAAAACCAGAGTTTAACCCAAATCGTTTTCGAGGGAGTTGGAATCAGAAAATATGGATAAATGATGGTGAATGGCGTATTTTGTTTTGATAGCAATTGCTATTGACAGCAATTACTTACAAATTTAAGCTAATAATAAGGAGGAAATGTGATGGAAGAGTTTGAATTTGAGGCACAAAAAGGATATATTTGTTCAATACAGACAAAGTGTGGGCAGGAATATACAATATATATTGATTTGGATTACATAGAACTTATAGAAGAAGATGATAATTTATTTATGTTTCCTTGCCCGGAAGAATTAAAGGCACTTTTTCCTAACTGTACTTATAAAGATAAGGAAGGGGATTGTTGTTTAGTTGAAGTAAAAAGAGAGGAAAAAGAGGTTTATACATACTTTTTAGGAGACTATATCTTGACATCTGAAGTTCCTCTTGATAAAGAGGAAGTAATGAATTATTTTGAAGAATTAGGAGGTAATGATGATGAGTAATTTGAATGTGGTAACGGTTGAGGGGCGATTGGTTGAGGACCCAAAGATAATTTATCTACCAAGTGGGGTTGCAAAAGTTAGCTTTAAAATTGCAAATAATAGGTTTTGGAAGGGAGAAAAAAAGACAAACTGGCTTGATGTAATATTTTTTGGGAAGCATGCCGAAACAATTGCTAGATATTTTACCAAGGGTAGGATAATAATTGTTTCAGGCGAACTTGTTAGTGATATATGGACTGGAAATGATGGGAAATTACGAAAAACTATATATATTCTTGGTAGAGATTTTAGTTTTGCCGGTAGTAATGGAAATGGCCAAACTTCCAAGATTAATAATGATGAAAAGACTACAGTACAGAAAACAACTCGTTCTTTCCAACCTATGGAGGCGAGTGAAGAAGATGATTTCAGCATTAATTGGAGCGATTTTGACTTTGATGAAGATTTAGAGGTGAAAGAAGAATATATAAAGGATGAGAAGAAAGATGTAGGGTATGATGAGGAGGATAATGAGGGGGATGACTGGTTACCATAATAAAGTAAAATTTAATATAATAAACAATTTGCGAAAAAAAGGTTACTATATAATAGCTAATTCAGCTTTTCATTCTTTGTGTGATTTAATTGCCATTTCAGGCAAAGACGCAAAGTTAATAATGATAAGAGGACTAAATAATCTGAAATTTGAACATGCAGAAATTGACGAATTGTTTCCTAATGATATAAAGAAATTTAAAGAATTCAAAGTGCCTTGTCAACATTTCCAGAAATTAGTATATTTAACTTATGGGGATGAGGTCAGGAGGATTATAGCAATTTAATAGGAGGTTTTGGTATGAGATTAGCGTTTGGTGGGAAAGCATGTAGTGGAAAGACTACTGCTGCCAATTTCATGGCAGAAAAATATGGGTTTAAGGTGATTAAATTTGCCCAACCTATATATGATATATTAAAAGTATTAGAGATTCCCAAATCTCGCAGAATAATGCAATCTATAGGAAAAGTGTTGAGAGAGTGGGATCCAAATATTTTTATCCATTTGATGGATAGATATCTATATATGAAAGAGCAATATCCTAAGCTTATTGTTGATGATGTGCGAATGGACAACGAAGTTTTGTTCCTAAAGGATAAAGGGTTTCGGTTAATATTGATTATTTCAGATGATGAAATTAGGAAACAGCGTGCACATGATTTAGGTTTAGAATGGAATGATGATGATGAGACCGAGAGGGAATTTAAATTTATTGATAAATTCCATTATATTATAACTAATGATTCTTCGTTAGATGTCTTATATGAAAAATTGGAAACAATTTATAGAAAGGAAAAGGAGCGGATGGAAAATGAAGTTTATGATTACTAATAAAGATAAAGATAATTTGGTTAAAATTTTGGGTAAATTCATAATTGATAAAAATGCACTTATACAGTTAAAATTGGATGGGGCACGTTCGAGGGTTAAATGGATTGCTGCGGAATATTTCCCTAATAGTTTTGCATTAAACAAATGTTGTGTTATTGAGCATGATGTAGTTGTCTATGAATATAAAGAAAAACAAAGTAAAGTATATTTTCAGCCTGATTTATTATTCCGATTTTTATCTAAATCTAAATCCGAAAGTATAATTTTTGAAGCCGATATTAACCAAATTTCTGTACAAGATGATTCTTCAAGCCTTCTCCTCGTTTTATCTAACATAGATGATACTGTTTTTCCCGATGAAGAAACGCATGTTTTTAATGATATTTATATAATTGATATTGATGAATTTAAAGATGCAATAAGGAGCATTATTTGGTCAGTAGGAGAAGCGAACACTTTTCCTAATACAGATATAATACTTATGGAAATCGATTCTTCAAATGAAATAATGAATGTTTATGGTACTTCGTTTGCAACATTTGCTAGAAAGAAAGTGCCAATTAAGGTTGATACGGCTAATGATAATATAGACAAAATTATGTTGCCTATTTCGTTTGGAAAGGATGTTTTGGCATTGTTTCCTTCTGGGGAAGCAAAATTATTGGTTAATAAGAAAGAGTTGATGATTAAATATGATACCCAAGATGAAGAGTTTTCATTATATTTTCTTTATCGTCAATTAGAATTTCGGGATAACATTTGTAAGAATATTATTAAATTGCGGGATAAAATAAGTACATTAGAGCAAAAAAATATAATAATTGTGGATACAGAGACTTTTCTTCCATTATTAAAGAAAGTAACATTATTTAGTCGTTCTGAAGTATTTGCTAATAAACCCGTTTATACATTAGATATCGAACAAAAAGACAATAGTTTGTTTATTAAAAACTCTAACACATTTGGAAAAACTAATACAGCTTATGAAGTGGATGTGTTAAAAAATGATATAGATTTATCTATTAGTATAAATAGTCTTTTGCTACAGAATGCACTTTATAATATAAAAGGGTCGGCATATTTAATTCATAGTGGTGGGAATAATCCTTTAGTCATTATGGATTCGGAAAACCCAACTTATGAATGTTGCATAGCACTAATAAGGAAGGAGATGTGAAAATGAAGGTTGATCATGTTAGTTTTTCGATGTTAGATGCATGGGGGAATTGTCCTTATAGAGCATCAAAACTTTATACTACGCAAATTTCCATCGATACGGATGCATTAGCATTAGGAACTATGATACACACTCTTTTATATGAATATTATGAACCCTCCAATATGAAAACATTACGGGAAATGTTCGAAGAACTCTGGGAAAAATATGGTATTTGGAATTTGCACATTTATGATGATGCTGTAAGTATGATAATGAATTATGAAAAGAATCATAAGGAAACGGGCGAAATTATTGCACGAGAAAAGCGGTTTGAAATTGATACTGGAGCTGGTATTCCGATTGTTGGCGTAATTGACCGTATCGATTATATCGAATCTAATCCTTGCTATAATTATGAAATTATTGACTATAAAACAGGAGCCTTCAAGAAGAATCAGGCTGACGTAGATAGGGATTTGCAACTATCAATATATGATTGGGCATTTCATAAGATGTATGAGCAGGGGATGTTTCCTGATTATCCCGAAATTGTGGATACAAAACTAAGTTTGTTATATTTACGATATGACAAGGTTAGTACTTTTAGAACTGAAGAAGATAGAGAGTTTATTGACAGGATGATTTTGGCGACAACCAAACAAATTTTGGAGGAAGATAACCCACAGCCAAGATTGAATCAGTTTTGTCCTTATTGCTTTGTTAAGTATGAGTGTCCTGCATACTTAGAATATGCGCAAACTTTCCCAAATATAAATAGAATACAAGAAATGACTGATGAAGAATTGTTGAAAGAGGCAAAAGAAGCACAAATGAAACAAAAGATAATTGAGGATTATCGTAATGCTTTATTAGATGAAATTCGTAATCGGCTTGAAATGAGGGACATGAGCACTATGCATACTCCTCTATACGTGGCTAAAACATATAGTCGGGCTTATAAAGATTATGATATGGCAAAGGTGAAGAAAATATTGAAGCCTATAGGGGTTTACGATGAAGTTGTTAAGCTGGATAATTCTTTGTTGAAAAAAGCAATGGAAAAATATAATTTGCCACCAAATCTTCTTGACGGAACTTACACAATATCTTATGCTAAAGCCACAATAACGATTACTGAATCGGAAGGAAAGGAAGGAATCGGAAATGCTTCTTAAATTCAACTTTGGGGATGAGCAGTATACGGCTTCTACAGAAGAATTATTTACAATAAATGCCGATAATCCAGAAGCGCTTGCCTATGATTTACAGCAGAACCCATCATTAACCTTTTTCTGGGGCTTTTTGGCTGAAAAAGCAGCAATAAAATTAGAGAAATTGGAAAATGATTTCGAAGTTTGGTATTCTATTCATTATGAAAAAGCACGAGAAAAATTAATGAATGATGAATCTATACCAAATAGTAAAATATCAGAATCGATGATAAAGAATGTGGTTATTTGTGACAATTTAGATGATTGGAATAAATGGAAAAATGAAATAAGCAAATGGACTTATTACAAAAAGATGTTATCTCGCATTGAGGCAAGACTAAAACACAAAAGCGATGTGTTGATAAATCTGTTAAGTTATTATAAAATGCACATGGAAGAGCAAAGGTAGGAGATATAAATGGCAAAGAAAAAATCGGAAGAAGGTGCTAGTAAGAAGATAAATGAAATTCTATTGGATGAATCTTTATTGACTGCCCTGAAAATACTTAATGATAAATATGGAGAAGGGACGGCAATTATTGGTGCCTACGCTCCTAAAAATCTGGAAGTAATATCTACTTCATCATTAGCTTTAGATGATGCTATTGGAGTTGGTGGTATTCCTAAAGGTAGTATTGTAGAAATATATGGGCCAGAAATGTCTGGGAAGACTACTTTGGCTATTCATATGTTGGCTGAAGCTCAAAAACAAGGCAATGTAGTTGCGATAATCGATATGGAGCATGGCATGGAAATGGAATATGCGGAAGCTTTGGGGTTGGATAGCAATTTTGTTATATTCTCACAACCTGGGACAGGAGAAGAAGCTTTAACAATCGCAGATACACTGATAAAAACTGGTAAAATTGGTATGCTTGTTATTGATAGCGTTGCAGCCCTTGTTCCTGAGGCAGAATTAGAATCAAAAGTGGAAGATCAGCATGTGGGCAGACAGGCAAGGATGATGTCAGCGTTTTTGAGACGTATCCAACCTATTGTAGGGAATACGAAAACAATTTTGATTTTCATAAATCAATTACGTGAAAAAATTGGGACATATGGTAATCCAGAGACAACGCCTGGTGGAAGAGCTTTGAAATTTTATTCCAAAATCAGAATCGATTTAAGGGCTATCGATAAAATAATGGAAAATGGTGTTCAGGTTGGTTCTGTAGTGAGGGCAAAAATTGTTAAAAATAAATATAATCCTCCTTATAAAGTAGCCGAATTTGATTTGATATATGGAAAAGGTATTGATAAAATAAGCGAAATTATCTCTTTAGCTATCACACGTGGTATTTTAAGAAGAGGCGGTTCATGGTATTTTATGGGCGAAGAAAAAATTGCTCAAGGCAGAGAAGCATTGAGGGAATATTTGGAAAATAATCCAGAAATGGTAAAAAAGATTTTGGAGGGGCTTGGATATGACTAAAATATATCTGTCTGGTGGAATAGCAGGGATAGATTATAAACTTGCTTCTTCATGGCGAGAAGAAGCCAAAGCTTATTTTGAATTTTATGGATATGATGTTATAAATCCTTTAAGAGGTCATTACTACCAGGGTAAACCGGAAAAGTTATTGGAAAGTGATGAATTGACAATAAATGAAATAGTCAGACGTGATTTGTATGATTTAAAGCGTAGTGATTTAGTGTTTGTTGAGTTTACTAATCCATTCAAGAATTATATAGGGACAGTAACAGAAGTTGCTCTGGCTTCTTTTATCTATAATATTCCTGTTATAGTTTGGGCTGGAAACGAGGAGCGTGTAAAAGATTTAGAAAATGGATGGATGGGGTTTATGGCAGCAAAAATAATAGGTGACTTTAGTGAAGCCCTTGAATATACAGTAAATTATTTAGCAGATAGATAAGGAAATAAAAGGAAAATTTTACAATTGGAGGGAGAAATGGAAAAGAAAAAGAGGAAGATTAATCCACTTGATTCAAAAGCAGCTTTAAGAAAGGCTATTCGTGCTTATTGTGTTGATTGTAGTGGTGGATCATCAAAAGAAGTTGAGTTTTGCCCGATTAAAGATTGTAAGTTATGGCCATATCGTTTTGGGGTTTCTATTGAACGAGCGAAAGCCAAAGGAAAAATTCAAGAGAAAGAGGTGATATATAGTGGCAAGAAAAAGTAAATTAGAGTTGAAAGTTGAGGAGGTTTTAAAGGAATTATTCCCAAATTGCAAGATAAGCCATAATTTCAGTATTGGGAAAGGATATAAAGTTGATTTTGTAGTTCACTCGGTATATGATATTGCTGTGGAATGCCATGGAGAACAACATTTTAAATATATAAAGTATTTCCATGATGACCAGGCAGGTTGGTTTGAGCAAATGAAACGAGATGAAGAAAAATATCAAATGGTATTAGATTCGGGAATGCCTTATGTCGAAATTTACTATGATGAACCAATAAACAAGGATACAATCTTTCGTAAAATCAATAAAGCAATTGATATTTATAATTGGTCTCGAGCAAGGGGAGATTATAGACCGGATCAATTTTATCGTGATTTAGAAGTTGCAAATTTTCGTAGGAAATCATATTTTGTAAAAGCAAAATTGGATGCCGAAAAGGAGGAAGAAAAGTAAATGGTGCTTCATGAATATATCATAGAATACGATAAATTTGATGATTATTATTTCATTATTCCAACTGGTGATTGGCATTTGGGAGCCAAGAAGTTTGACCGCCAAAAATGGTTAAATATGGTACAAAAGGCGGCAAAGAATGACCGAGTCCATCTTTTATTAATGGGTGATTTGGGCGATTGCATTGTTTATTCTGACAAGAGGTTTGATTCAAAAGTGATTGAGTCAAGCTATTATAATGAGGAAGATTTGGCAGATTTAGCAGGTAAACAATATCGTGAAATTAGGGATGCTTTGATGCCCTGTAAAGGGAGAATAATTGGAATAATCGAGGGTAATCATGAAAAGAAGATGCGCAAACAATATTACCGAGATTTAACGTTAGACCTGTGTCGTGATTTAGAAACTACCTTTTTATCATCTGTTTGCATGATTAGGTTAGTATTCCAGAAAAAAAGAAAAAATCCTCGACAAAATAGGAATGAACAAATTCAGGAAAGTTTAAAGTATATTATTTTTGCAACTCATGGAAGTTCTGGAAGTACAACTATAGGTGGAAAAGTAAATTATGTAGAATCTTTGGCACGTAGTCATGAGGCAGATTTTTACTTTGTGGGCCATACTCACGAGAAAATGATTTGGAATTCACGAATGAAAACAGGAATCACTAAAACAGGTAAACTAAAAAGAACTGAAATAAGACGCATTATGGCTTTGACTGGTAGTTTTTACAAATTATATGATGATGGAGCTTCGGATTATGCCGAGGATAAGCTTTATGAAGCGATTCAAACTGGAGCTGTAGGCCTCAAAATATATCCGGCAAAGGAAAGAATTGAAATATATAGTGATATAATCGATATGTTGTAGGTGATAAAATTGAAAAAAAGCGGTATTCCCATTTACATGTTAGAGGTTATGAGGCGCAAATTTATAGAGAGAATCGGTAAAATATTTGCTACTAATCCGGATTTGAAAGGATATTCCTTTCAAGAGAGCACGGAGGATGATTTTGGTACTATTTTATTGTATTTATTTTTAGGAAAGGATAGTATCCGTATTGTTGGTCGTTTAAAAATTGATTTATTAGCACAAAAATTTATTTGGAGTATCTATGATATTGACTTATTTAAACTTTCTGATAAACTAAATAAAGAAGAACCAGATTATGAAATAATCTATGAACGAATCCCAAAAGAGGAAATGGGAGTGGAATTCTTATGATGAATTTGTTTATGTTTATTGATGAATTCCTACCAAGTAGGATAATAAGAAGCCGTTCTATGATGGAAGAGTTATGTAATCGTTTAAAGTTCACAAATTATTTTTCATTTGATGTTGAGACAACGGCTCTTCCAACGAGGGGTAGATATGATGATGTTGAATTATTAGGTATAGGTTTTTGTATTAATTATGATACATTTTATGTTCCAGTCAAACACGAGGTTGCTTTTGAATTACTACCATTAGATTATGTGATTAGGATGCTTAAACCATATTTTGAGGATCCTACTAAAACAAAGATTGCCCATAATATAAAATTTGATACACATGTTTTACGTAAATATGGTATTAAGGTCAATGGAACTTTGATAGATACAATGATAATGGCTTGGCTACTCAATGAAGAAACCGAATCTAAAGGTTTAAAGAATTTAATCAGAAAGGAATTTGGTATAAATTTAGTTGAATTGAGCTTTTTTGAGTCTGTAGGTTTTGTTAATAGTCCTATCAGGGAGGCGGCTAGATATTGTCGTATGGATGCAAAATCATGTTTTCATTTATATCAATTTTATAAAAATAAGTTAAGGGAGGAAAAACTCTTAGCAGCCTTTAAGTTGGAAACTGATTTATTGCCTATTGTAATAGAAATGGAAGAAGAGGGTATGCTCATTGGGGAAGAATATATGGGACAATTAGGACAAAAGATAAAAGAACAGACAAAAAAAGTAAAAGAGGAAATACTTGAATTGCTAGGCCACCAAATAAACATAGATAGCTCAAAGCAACTATCTGATTTACTTTTCAAACGGATGGGATTGACATGCAACTATACTACTGCTAAAGGAAATCCTTCGGTTGATGAACAAGCACTTTTGTCTATCGTTACCGAACATCCAGCGATTCCCAAATTATTGGAGTATCGCAGATTACAGAAGTTGTATTCGACCTATATTGAAGGTTTTCAAAAATTTATTATTGATGGAAAAATAAAGACAACATTTGATTCCATAGGGACGGCAAGCGGGAGATTTAGTTCATCTAACCCTAATTTACAAAATATCCCAAGAGATGATGATGAGTTTAAAATTCGGCATCTTTTCAAAGCTCCGTCTGGCTATAAAATGATTGTGGCTGATTATAGCCAAATTGAATTGAGGTTGATAAGTCATTTTTCCCAGGAACCAAAACTTATACAGGCATTTAAAAATCAGCGTGATATTCATGCCGAAACAGCTTTGGATTTATTTGGTACGTTGGATGATGAAAAGAGATTTTATGCTAAAACTATAAACTTTAGTATTGCTTATGGTGCAGGCCCGAATAAAATTCGTCAAGTATTGGCATCCGCAGGGCATGATGTTTTTAATATCGAAGAAATTGAAGGTATTCTTAGCCAACATAGGAAGAAATACCCAGGATTTTATAAGTGGCGAGATGAAGTAGTTAAAAGTTGCCGGGAAAAAGGCTATGTTCGCACATTAATAGGAAGGAAAAGGCGATTACCAATGATAAATTCCGATGATTCATACAAAAGAAGCAGAGCAGAACGGCAAGCAGTAAATACGATTATTCAAGGTAGTGCAGCGGATATTATGAAATTAGCTATGATTAATATATTTAATAATGAGATATTCCAGAAATTTGGCGGAAAAATTCTTTCCCAGATTCATGATGAATTAGTAGTGATTGTAAAAGAAGATTTTGTGATGGAAATAATGCAGTTAATCGAAAATGAAATGGTAAATGTAAAAGAATTATCTGTTCCTTTAGAAGTCGAAATAGGTTATGGTGATAATTGGGGACAAGCTAAAAAATAGGAGGTATCAGAAGGAGGATATCGATAGGATGTTTAATAATTTAGTGCTGCTATTAAAAGCAGCAGGATTAGATATTAAAGATTAAGGAGGAAACTAATATGACTAAAGTTGCTTTTTATGTGGGACATCCAAATGAGGTTTCATTTGTGCGAGCTATAGTGCCTTATCTAAATGAAGGTAGCTGGCTTGTATTTACTGACCGCAAAAATGTAGCGGAAGAGTTAAGAAAATATAAACTGAAATATCGTTATATCAAGGATTATCGAATAATGGTGTGGGAAATGGCCCTATATAAGCCCCATGTATTTGTTGATTTTAACATCAACATTGTTTTCTCTCCTCGAATAGGAAACATTAATGTTCTTATTCCTCGAAGCTTTATGCTACCATTATCCGACAATTTGCATTTTTATGATTTCATATTGGTTTCTAATAAATTCAATAAAATTCGTTTGGAACAATTTGGTATTGATGCAGAAAAAGTTTTGGTCTTTGGTTTTCCCAAATTTGACCTGGCCGCAAGAAACGAAGAAGTTATGATGAACGAAATAGAAGAGAAAGCATTTGAAAAATATAAGGATAAACCCCATAATAGCGGGTTACGGATAGCCGCCTTTCTTATTAAACAGGGTCGCTCTGCTAAAATAAATGAGTATCCTCATCTAAAATTTGCTAAAAGAATTAATAGGAGGAAAAAGAATTATGATAAAATGGGTGAAGAACAAGTTGACACCGGAAATGAAAATCAAGAAAACGGAGAAGAAGGAGGAGAAACTTCCTCAGCGAATTGAGGGTTTCATCAATACAGTTTGTCCTAATAAGATAAAGGTAGAATTTAATAAAATAGCGACATATGATGTTCTGCAAGGATTCTATTATATTGTTGATGTTTATCCGTCTGAAGTTTATGGAGGATATGTATTTAATGCTGATACGTGCGAATTGGTAGGCTATTATAATACCTCTTTACCAAATTTTTCTATCGGTATTGATATTGTTTCATTAAGTAAATTTCTTTCGTCTGGTGGAAAATTAGTGTAATATAAGCCTCCCTAATCTAAAAATCAGGGAGACTTATTGAAAGTTGGGGTTTATTTTGTCTTGATACCTGAACCACCACAATCTGGGCATTTATGATAAGTAACCTTATCTGTTTCTGTGTCTATGGTGACGATATAACCCGTTCCGCCACATGTTGGGCATGTTTTTATCGTGGAATTCTGTTCAGGTTTTTTATCTTCTGGTTCGGAGGGCCATATAGCCAGGCAAGCCCTGCATAGGAATGACAAACAGATTATCACAATAATAATCCCAGCAATCTTGCTTGCCTTGTCAGGAGTTCGGTTTTCATTCATTTTTTACCTCCTTTCATTCATACATTTGATTTTCCCTTTTTTGTGTTTTGTGTTTGCGCCTATATACTTTTTTAGACTCGATAATTCTTGCCGGTCTGGGCACCTCCTTTCTTATTGACTTATAAACCTGAATTATGTTAAGGTTTTTATGATTCTTTTTCATTTTTTGATTCCTTATTTCTGAGAATAAAATCAGCAATTTTTTCCCAAAACTCAAATTCTTTTTCACTGATTGTCCAATGAGTACCTATTTGTCCTATTTTTTTATTTATCCGTTTGAATTTTTCCATTTCATTTTCGTTTATTTTGTTTTTTCGACGAGCCATGCTATCCCTCCTTTGTTAATAAGTCATCTGACACAAACATTCCTTGCTTCAATAGGAAATCAATCCCTTTTACAGATAGGGTTCGCCCGCGATTAGTCATTATGATATAACCTAAATCCAATAGAAAGTTTTCATGAACCAATTGTAAGGTCTTTTCATCGATGTTTAACATCAAAGCCAGGGTTTTTATACCCACGGGTCTCCCAGCTTCACCCAATACCTTCAGGTATCGAATATCATTATCATTCAACCCATTTTCTCTAATACCCATTATGTTTAGCATTTCCTTAACGCTTTTAAGTGTGATTTTCCGACTATTACCATTTAGTGAATGGTATTCTATGACCCTTTGCAATAGGATTACTGCCAACCGGGGTGTAAAACGGCTTGCGATAGCCAATTGTTTGATTGCCGTTTTGGCCATATCATAATTTGTGTGCTTGAGGGCTTGGATAATTATTTGTTCGATATGTTCATTAGTGTAATGTTGGAAATGCAAGATCAATGGGCATCTATCCCGCAAAGGCTTACTTATGTTGCCTAATAAAGTCGTGGCACCGATAAAGGTGAACCTACCTACGTTGATAGGTTGTTGGTTGATTTTTGCGAATTCTGGAACATAACGATATTGCTCAAGTGGTAAATAAAGCTTTTCTTCGATTTCCATAGGCAATCTATGGACTTCATCGATAAATAGAACATCATTATCACTTATGCTCATCATCGTATTTTCAAGGTCAAAGGTATGACCCAAACGATAGATTAATCTTCCCCCAAGTTCCTTGGCAATAATTTGGGCCAAGGTAGTTTTGCCGGTTCCAGGTGGACCGACCATTAAGGTATGAAGCATAGGTCTATTCTCTTGTTTGGCGGCTTCAAGGCTAATTTTTACTTGTTCAACTATATTTTCATTCCCAATGAATTCATCAAAACTCATTGGAGTGAATATATACGGCATGGGTCACCTCCTTATCTTTCGAATGCGCCTCTCCGTAATTTGGCAAAGTCCCATGCATATTCGTATAAATGCAATCCTTTGCTGATGGCGATAGTTTCACCGGGTTCAACATCAATTTCATCCGCCATATATTCCTTTAGCATTTGTAGACCAGCCAAATTAGCGGGGAACCCACCCCACAAATCCCATGAACGGAAATATACAATAAAATGTAGCTTTCGCTCATCAGGGTAAATTCTGGTGTCAATCTGGCGTAGGCAGGGCGGGTCGTTTAGATAAATCGAATTTGAATCACATACTGCCATACAAGCTTGATTTGTGCCAAAACCATTTTCTTTATAGATTCTTATTACTTCTTGTATTTGGTGTTCCAGATACATTCCATAAGTATAATCTTCGAATTCCGATTTGGAATGAGCCGAACAAAGCTTTTCCAAATATTCAAATATATAACCTTCGTCAACTGGGCAAGGGATAGCTAAACCCGGCGGAATATCGGGAATAAGAGGCCTGGTTTCGGGGTTTTTGATATGGATAACGACGAAATCAAACTCAAGCCTCCTACTACCAGCATAACTACCTTTTTCGATTGTATAAATCCTTCCTTCTTCAAAAATCTTGAAAATTGCTTGATACCATGCATCAGGAATATCTCTTGCATTTATTTGTGTTATTTTCATTTTTATGCCTCCTTATTAGGGTGCGGCGGCTGGGGAGATAATTATCCCCCCAGCCTTTCCCCCAACCTACTCAGTTGAATGGTAATCCTCGTTGTCAAGCCATTCCTTCAATCCGTCGATAAGGCGTTTGATGTCGTTCTTTGCATCTTTCTGTTCAGCCAGGACTTTTTTGATTTCGGCAAATTCTTTGGCAGTAATGGTTTCGGTAATTACGTGGCCAAGGAGAAATACCCTTCTGCCTACGGGACTATTAGCCCAATAATCAGGGTATTTAAGTCCCCTCCTTGACCTCGTAGCATTTGCCGCATCTTTGCCTTTCCCCAACGGATTCCCCCTCCTTTCTTTTACTTGCTCTTCTCGTACTTCTTGACGAGCGTACGCAGGAAGGCCGACGTGTTCAACCCCTCTCGCCTTGCGTATCGTTTGATACGCTCTTTGTCTCGTGGGCGAACGGCGATGGTAAGGGTCACCCACTTCTGATCATTTTTCTGCATTTTGTTCACCTCCTTTCGTCATCCTCATCGTTATCGCCGTAGGGGTCATAATCATCCGGCTTTTCTTCAAGCCAATCGATTAAACCCCCAAGCATTAGCCACCATAAAAATGTATTCATCTTTTCACCACCGTAGGATCAATGTAGATGCGAACTTCGTTACGGCCGGGGTTTACGATGACCGGCTTTTCCCTTGTAGCATTCAATTCCCGAGCCAAGGAACTTCCGGCTTTTAAGGCCTCTTCCTTATTTTCATAGGTTATCGTATGGTATTTTCCGTCTTTGTAATATTTTACCTTATACTGCGCTACCTTCATTTTTCCTCCTTTCTCGTTTTTCCTACTTTTATTATAGTTTGTTGGTTTGTGAAAGTCAAGCATCATTTGGATGCCCCACATAAAAAGCAACTTTAGTCATATTAGTTTCCTCCTTGATCTTTAATATCTAATCCTGCTGCTTTTAATAGCAGCACTAAATTATTAAACATCCTATCGATATCCTCCTCAGATTTAAGGAATTCCAAATTTACTTTAAAATACAATGCTCCTGGCACATTTATAGTAGTAAAATCTAACATTCGTTTTTTTACTGTTGCATAAACAATGATTTCACACATTGCTTCAGAATCTTCTGATTTGTTAATTTCCACATTATGAATGTTGGGTAACGCTTTCAATTTTTCAATAAGTTTTTCTATCATCCTTCTGATACCTCCTATTTTTTAGCTTGTCCCCAATTATCACCATAACCTATTTCGACTTCTAAATAAGGAAACCTTCCATGGGTATTTGTATGTTACTCATCGATATCTTCCTCATCATCCTCTTCAATCTCGATAATAGCAAGAGGATATTCATCCAAGTTTAGTTCCTCGGGAGTGTCAACCCCGAGGAACTCCAGAAGCCTTTCCTGGGCTTCCTTGTGCAAATCGTCAAAAAAGATAGGGAAGTTATCAGTCATTCTCAAAAACCTCCTTCCGTATTCTCTCAAGCTCTTCCTCGACTATATAACCGACTTCATCCCAACCTTCGTTAGTTCGCTCAGTATAGATATTTCCTTGCTTGTCAATAGCGGCAAAGCCGAAGATGTCGTCTATTTCGGTATCCCATATCATTCCATGACCCTTATAGATGGCTCCTATCCAACCGTTTTTCATTTTGTAAAAATCGATTGTTAAGTTGATTTTGATAGTTACTGAAGTCCATTCGTGGGGCGGTTGGTAAGGCTTGACTACATCCCTATCAATCCAGATATCCGTGTCGTAGCTCTCGAATTCCTCTTCCAGTAATTCGTTGATAGCGTATTCCTCAAGGATTGTGTGGGTCATTTTTAACCTCCTTTCCACTGAAACCTTTCCCGACGGAAAAATGTTTACTTTTTAGTAACATCACCTCCTTAAATCATCCCTTTGGCCACCAACCAAGAGACATACCCATGCGGGCAGGTTCCGTCCGGTTCCACCCTGCATCCGTCAATTGCTTCTGCTACCCCATCGTATTCCCATTTCATGCAAGTATCGAATGTGGGTTCCGTTTCACCCCAACGATATTCTCTCCCTGTTTTTTCGGCGTGCTCTTTGCAGCGCTTAAGATATTCGTTTAAGTCAGTTTTGATTTTGAATTTCTGGATATAACCGTTACCTTGTCGTTTCAATACAACGCCGTCGGTACGAATTACGTAACCGGTTGCCCTCTTCTTATTTGGCGAAACCACAACTACCCGGCAAGCCTCTTGAGCGTTCTTCGTATTAATCTTTGCCACTTGTTTCACCTCCTTAATTTCCTTTCTATTCAATTTTTCTACCTTTATACTAACATCTTTTTTCCTTAATGTCAATGAGTAAGTATAAAATACTTGGTTTTCGGAGATCCAACTTTTTTTATTGCAATGTAAGCATTTTCATACATTTTGATAATAATTGTTTAATTAGTGGTGGTTTTATATTCATCAACGGGTGGTAAAACAATAGGTAACTCTATAAGGGTATCATCACCTAAATAGCAGTGATGATTATATTCGTAAGCCAGGATAGGCAGCTTGTTCAGTCCTTTCATGTCAGGAACGTCAATCCCCAAACTTGTCAATCTCTTGATTTCGTGGTCGGCGTCAAATAGTTCATCCTGATGAGAACAGAACATAACCTTACTGCGGAAGAGATTTCCCTTTCCATCGTGGAGAACCAAGCTAATACGAATACGACTATGATACTCCTTATTCTGGGTGATAATACCCACTTCCTGTTTTATAATTCCCAGTATCTTCATTTCTTTCTCCTTTTTTGATTTTATTTTAACAAAAGAGAGAAGAAAAGCCAAGCCCCAAATCAAGGCGGCGCAAGTTAAAGTTATCCTTAATGTCTCATATATTATAAGATATACAAAAACATCCTAAATTACATCATAGTAAAAGATATTAAAAACTATAGTATATAGTATTTCCTAAAAATGAAGAATACCTTAAAATAATTTTAAGCTGATTATGAAGTATTTTTGGGATTTTTATAGGAATTTTTTAGGATTTTTATGGGATTTTTGTGGGATTTTTGTGGGTTTTTATGGGATTTTATGGGATTTTTGTGGGTTTTTATGGGATTTTTACCCTGGCCATCCCACAAAACTTCAACTTTCCCTCCACCCAAACCTCCAACTTTTCCTCCACCCAAAAATTCCCAACTCCCAACATTTCCCGCTTTAGTAAATATTGCCAGACACAATATATTGTGTTTCAACTAACCTAAAGGCACTAAATATAGTACTAATGAGGATAATGAGAAAATAAACTGAAAAGATATATAACTTTATAAAATTAAGAATTTATGATTTTTCTTTTAGTTAAGCCAAAAATTAGAGTTTGGTAATTATTGTTTACTAATGGAAAACTTTACCATTGCGCGGGCTGAATTTGAAGCTCAAACCCCATCCATTAATACCTTTTTTGTTCCCCCATAGGTGGGAAAATGTACCCCATTTTTGACCTTTTTTAGGTATCCCCGGGAGAATTTGGGCATATGTAACATTTAATTTTTGGCTTATTTAAGCCAAATTTACCTGACACCTATTTTACCCTGTATTTAAGCCAAATTTTTGGTAAAATAGCAGGTTAGAGTATAAGTCAAAAAAACACAAAAAAATGAACAAAAATTAAAAAATTATTCAAAAAATAGGGGGTGGGAACTCAAAAAAAGCCAAAAAATAACTGACACACTTTCAAATTTGGCTTAAAACCTATGTATAAGCATTAAAATTTGGCTTAAAACCTGCAAAAATAATCTAAAAATATCGATAAAAACGGCTGGTCTGCTTTTGCGATGCATATTTTATACAATTTCTGGAAAAATTTATACCTTGTTGTCAAATTCTGGCATTAGTACTCACATGATAATTTTGGAAAAATCTGGGCAGAACAAGTAAGACCAGTCTCAGCCGAGCCCGCTTGCTTCGCTCCCTGCCTGCCAAAAATTCCCAGAGTCTGATACCATAACTTACCAGAAAAAAGGAAATTTTTGCCAGGGTTAAAATGGTAATATTTACCAGTTAGGAAGACAAAAAGAGGGCGAAGCTTTATAGCTTCGCCGCAGGAAAGAGGCGGGGAGCTTTACACTTTTCTTACAATCTCCCACGTGGCATACTTGCTCACGGGGATACCTTTTTTGGAGACTACCCCATCCGAATCTTGGAGGAAAGCCAGTACCGCTCCGGACCGCATACGGGCGATGTGGTGGACTTTCCCTTCATAGGTACGGCCTTTATAGTGTGCCCTCATATACAGCCCTTTTCGTGGGCTGACATTCATTACTTATCACCTCCTTTCCGTCTTTTTTTGGTCTTCATGCCTTCCTTGGTTTCGATTTCCTCTTCCCCCTCGATATCATCCCAAATAGAACCCTCATCGTATTCCCAGTCGTACTCGTCCCAAGCGTACTCATACCAACGATTTTTATACGCCGGTATTTGCATTGGTATATATTCTTTCATGGGATGAATCCTATCAGTAGGGAATTCGGTACACCCGGAAGCTAACTCCCAAATGCGGCCTTTGGTTTCTTTGCGTATGACGATTCCGCACGGGGTTAACACCCGGGCGTTTAATAGATAGTCGCCCATGCGGTTGAGTACTAAGGAAAAGGGAAATACCTCTAAATAGGCATCGTCTGTACCACTGTGGAAGGCGTCCATGGCTACGTGAGAATGGATTACCCCGATATAGCCATGATTAATCTCTAACGTGCCAAGTAGTCGACAGGACGTGCCAGATACTTCTTGCTCTGGCAGTTCCACATCGGTTACATGGAAACAGTTGTCATTAGCCGTCCCTACGGCGAATACCATGAATTCGGTATTCACCTCATTTACCAGTTTCATCAAGCTACAGATTACCTGCGGTTCAATTGCCACTGTAGCTTCATAAGGACAACAACGATACTCATCTCCTACTGTCACCCACTCTTGCCTACTCATAGTCAGCCTCCCTTCTATACTGCTCATACCGCAATGGGTACTCACCTATCTTATTTCCTCCCTCCCATACCTCGATTATATCGTTATCGTTATTTACGTAATACCTATTTCCATTCACCCCGACTCCGCGCCGTATATATGGCGCAGGTGGGTATTGCATTGCAAACCGTTCGGGGTAAGCTTCCATCAGCTTCGTGGCCATTAGTTCAATAATCTGGCTCATTCAATCGCCTCCATCGTCAACTTCCCATAGCTCTTCTTTCTCACCAAAAAATCGGCGGTATTCGGGTCCGCTTGCAAGCGCACTGTCAAGGTTCCACACCTGCCACACCTGCAGCGCCGATGGTAGGATGCGCTCCAAATCCGTATCAAGTCCCATGTCACAAAAATTACCAATACCTATTTGGGGATGATATGGTATATCCCCTACGGTCCGACCTGCACAAGTAAGTGCCCGCCTATTCAACTTGTAAATGAATTTAATTAGGTAAATGCATGGTGGGTTTAGTCGGTAGTATGTCCCTCTGTATAACGCACGTGTTACGCGTAGGACGCCTATCGGAGAGTATAGGCGGTCACCCTTTTTTACCCACCCTGGTGGGATTTCGCATTGCTCATCGCTGAAAAACCGTCTTATCCTTTCATCACTCATATCAGCCCCTCCTTAATATCAGCCCCTCCTTATCGCTCGTATCAACCTCTTCTCACGGGGATATACAGGTAATCGTTAGGGGATTCTCCCTGCAATATCACGATTATTCGCCCTTGGTTATACAGGTTACGGCTGCGAATGTTATGAAAGATTCCAATCAGTTGATCCACGCCGGGGTTGAACGTGCCGTACCCATTCCCCGCCGTAACCCACCCACCGCTTTTATCGCGGCGGTATTCATGGACATCGTTCCACCAGTCTACTATCAGGACTCGGTCAAGTAGTTTCCCACCGATGAATTCGATGTCCTCACTTGTACCGACGTTTAATGCATGAAAGTAATTCACGTAAGGCATGTCAACGTAATCGTCGGCCATTACGTGGACGTAAACCCTGTAAGCGTAAGGTGAGAGTTCCCCGACGATGTCTATTATATCTTCCTTGCTTGCATAAACCGGGATTCCAACGCTCTCAAAGCCATAATTGCGGATTAGTCGTGCCAACCATTCCGCCTTACGCTCCCCGTCTGCAACCGGCAATCCATATTGCCCGGGCAAGAATCTGTCACCGTCAATACATACTATCATATGATGATTCTTCAGCGTCGGCAATCGTTGCAACCAGTATGCGATTGCGAGACTGCCACAACCGATTGAAATGTGGATATTTCGATCTCTACTCATGTTAGCCTCCCTATCACCAGTCGCCCCATATCCGCACTTGCTGCGTTTCATGAGTTGTTCGCCTTGTGGTTGAGATTTGGTCTATACTCAACGGTGGTTTTTCACTACGTTCCCTGTTAGCGTTGCGGGCAGCGATCCACGCCTCCCGCAGCGTGTACCGGTCAAAGTCGCTGTAATATATTACATCACTACCGCATTCATCGCAGGTAATATCACTGTCATCGTCATGGGAGTATTCACATTCATCCGGTTCCGCCATTTCCCAGTGACGATCGTTATAAGTATGATAACGTCTGATTTCCGTGTAATATGAAGTCCAACTAATCATGTCCGGGTACTTGCCGCAGTTGGTGCAATACCACGGACCGATGATTTCCTTTGCGAATGCCCATTGTATATAATTCTCCATCCCTCTTTCTGTCGCCATTTTCCACCTCCTTTTAAAATCTAAAAGTGATGATAGAGGCGGGGGGGGGGGAAAACCCCCCCCCCCCGGGGGGGGTCCCCCCCCCCCCCCCCCCCCACCCACCCCCCCGGGGGCGCCCCGCGGGGGCCGGCCGCCCCCCCGGGCGGGCCCCCCCCCCCCC